>Ga0065711_1033194_pt1 | contig 25948 bp, 10 predicted proteins | sample Hoacrofraction12_FD_59098 | JGI IMG/M metagenome (GOLD analysis project Ga0065711, IMG submission 59098) | Hoatzin crop microbial communities from Cojedes, Venezuela - Epithelial fraction 12 v2 (version 2) | ecosystem: Host-associated > Birds > Digestive system > Esophagus > Crop | place... | reverse complement strand
TCTTGGCAGCCAGGGCACACTGCTGGCTCATGGTTAACCTGTTGTCCACCAGGACACCCAGGTCCCTCTCCGCAGAGCTGCTCTCCAGCAGATCCGCCCCAAGCCTGTACTGATGCATGGGGTTGTTCCTTTCCAAGTGCAGGACCCTGCATTTGCCCTTGTTGAACCTCATCAGGTTCCTCTCTGCCCAACTCTCCAGCCTGTCCAGGTCACGCTGGTCACCTAACTCTCTCACATCTCTGCTCAAATGAGTTTCATAGACTAGATGCCTCCCAGTTAGATCTACCCGCAGTGTTTAATCTAGGAGGAACCATGTGGCTGTATCTATACTAGTACCTTAAGGAGCACCAGCACACCGGCAATACGTAATAGCATTCAATAAGTTGTGAATTTATTAGACTACTCCCTGGCATACCTACAGCCTAGGCCAACGAGCACTCTCCTGAATTTCTGGGAACAGTCAGGAAGTTAGCAAAAGACAAGAAACATTCCCAACAGACCATCTGCATCTGACCATCCTGTTCAACAGGAGGACGTGTCCAGACCGTGCCCGCCCTTGCACTGTTACATTTACAAAATGAAACTCTGAGCTCACCTACAAGACAGGAACCCAGAACAAATACTGCAGACCAAAACCTTTCTTGAAAGGGACAAAGAGGAAGAACTCCTTTGGTTTCACTGAGTCACTCAGTGGAAAAAGCGCTAAATCAGGGTAGGGGAAATGATCCTTGGAGGATGGGTATCCTCACTCACCCATACATGGCTGTAGGGAGTCACGCTCACTCATGGTCCCTCTTAGCAGAAGAGAGCGCGAGGTCCTGTATGCAAAGTAGCATAAATTCAACCATCCCCACTGTAGGATTGCTCAGCATCTGATTTTTTTTAAGTCACTTCTCAGGGGAGGAGAATAGATTCGAATCCTCATACCTCTCGCCCCCCTCAGTGACCTGATCTGCTGCAAGACGGAAGGCACCATACTCCTCCTGCCTCAAGAGTAAAAAACCCTTCTAACTTATCAGCAAAAAAAGACAGAGCGCTATTTCAACACAGACCAACGAAACTACAGATCCTGAAGGAAGGGATTTATGTTACTAATTTCAGAAACATGCAGGTGTTCAGTTCTTGGCAAGCAAAGGCAGCTCAAGGTGTTGCATACAAGGGTCTCACCCCTGAGCATCTCTCCGCAGGGTGCTCAGCCACTTTCTCAAGGCCGTGGAGCCCATTCAAGAGGCCAGGCTCCTTCAAGGGCATTAAGGGTAGCAGGACAGTGATGTTCTTCTGCACATCTTAGGCCAAGGCTTATCTGAGATCCAGTCTTTTCTGAAAATATTTCCTATAAGCTCACTTGGATACTTTGCAGCTCTACATATTTCCATAATACACACTTTAAAAAATGACAGCAGTCCTATTTCTTTTCTCATTTATGTGCATATAAATCCAGTGCAATTCCACTGAAATTAGTGAAGCAAAAGTATACACAAACAACCGGAAAAATCAGGCTCTGCATTTCTTGGTTACAATTCTCGTATGTGGCAAACGATTCTGGGGCCTTATTTTGGAAGTATCTAACTTGAAACAGCTTTTCAAACTGGAGTGCTTAATACTGCCTAAAGATCAGTCTTCTGTACATCACCCAAAAGTGAAGTTCCCAGTACTGCAAGTCACTCTTAAAAATCTTGGCCATTCTTTCAAAGGCTGTGTCAGTGTCTCAAACAGATGCGAAAGCAATGACCACTCAAATAGTTTGGTGTTTACAGGTTCATCAATCAAAAAGAAACACTTTGATCACCTGACATGATTCAAACAACATACTTGATATCTGATACCAGACCGAGATCATACAGATCTAATAAATTTTTGGCTCCTGCAAATTTCTTTTAAAAAATATAAAAGAGGATCAGTTATAGAGAAGGTGATTAATATGCACTCTGCTCAAACAGTCTTGAACATCTGTGTATTAAATTCATTTATTAAATTATACCAATCTGTATTTTAATGAGTAAAAGATACTTATTCTGCCATCCATCAAAATAAACTCAGGAAATACTTAACATTATAATCATTTTTCTTGTTTGAACATGAGTTATGAAATATGAATCCCACACTAAGAATGCTGTACTTGCCATTATGATCAAATATGTTTTTACAGGTGCACCAAATATTCTGTTTTCATTTCGTTCTCAAACTGTTGAAAATATAAACCATGTTTTATATTTCTTAGGTAGGTAATATTGCCTTTTTCCCCCCACATGGCACCCATTATTAGTGAGTTATGACCATGCCTTTTTTCAAACGCACACTACATATCCTAAAGTTGCTTAGTAATGAAAATACAGATTTATGTAACATCTAGTATCAAATAACATTTAGGGCACATTTTGGTATTGAAAGGTTTGAGGCACTAATAACTTTCAAGTGCATGTTAATATTTCCAGATAAGGTGTATACAATCTGTCGGGTCAAGTTCAGTCTTTTACTACTTTGCTTTTTGTGCCGGAGGAAAGTTAACTTTTAGGCACAACAGGATTTAATATATGCAAGCACTGAATTTTTGTTTCTTATTGTTCTGATAACTGTGACTTTTATTTCCATTTTCTTGGTCTCCTTTTATTATAAAAAAGAAAAGAAAAAAAACCTGGCAGGCAGACAGCAAGCCCAGCTGGGACAGCGGGTGAGCTAAACTGCAGGCTTCTTCCCAGTATCAATTTGACACCATATCAAACACTAAGTACAGTCATTAAAAAAATTCCTTCATTCTATTTGTACTGAGCGAATAGCCAGTTAAAGACAGAGCTTAGCGCTGGAAACCATATTCTCAAAGAAAACAATATTTGGGAGAGTGCAGGGAAGAAAAGCAAGATATGACTGCAAGGCACAGAGCTTCTCAGCTGATATTGAATCCACATGCCTCTGGTGACTTCAGCAGAGCTACAAAACCAATACAGAGGTTTGGCACCGGGACTGTAATAAACAGGTAAAACTCACCATATTAGTAAGTGAAACTACCATACTACTTTCAATAAATAAATGGGAACTTCTCCATTGATTTCAATAGGAGTAGGTTCAGACCATGGAAGACCATACCAGCAGCAGAGTCACCACACTAGAAAAAAGCACTCACCTTCTGGAAAGCAAATGTAACCACACATTCATGCATTTTTTTTGTAAAACAAATCCAGAGTAAGAAATAATTTGGCATTTTATTGGCAAAGGGTGAAAATCCTTCAGTGAAGCCATCACTTCATACAGGTGCAAACACATTGTAAGTTACCACCACGCCAAAATTACAGCTGAGGCAATGTCAACTCTTTTCACGGCTACATAGAAAATAGCTGATATCAGAAAGAGGAAAACGGTATAGAGGAAAATCTGTAAACAGAAGTTCTATGGTGAGTGAGAGCAGTACCAGACATATCTGATTATGTCCAAATATAGCACTAGGAATAGGAAAATCTACTTCTAACTTAAAGACAGTTTTTAGAAAACTAATTTTGTTAAGTGCTCATTATTGCCACTGCATTTATGGTTTTTACTGCGTATCTAATTAGTCCATATCATACATCACTTTCTAAGTAATTTCTTTCTGAAAAAAAAGCCCAATTTTTGTCCCGTAGCAACAGTTTGTGTAGATCTAGAAAGCAAAGAAAAGCCACTGGTCTGCACTCTCAAAATATGGAGGCCAAAGGCGTTAACCACGAGCTAGTACATTATATTCTTAACAACTGTTTGCCTTGAACTTATCATCCTTACAAAGACATTCAATCTTGACTTACAATGATTCAAAGAAGCTATCATATACTAATCTGAGTTATTACAAATATTACTTATGGGCATTGAAGAATTTTCCACTTTATTTTTAAGTACAATTAATGTAGAATTGTATTCCAAATAAGAGATTCCACTGAGAGTACTTATACACCAGTCTTCAAAGATAAGAAAAAAACTCCACATCTGACAGAACATAGCCACCGCCTGATCTGTCAGAAGCACCTGGAAATCTAGCAAGTTCCTATCTATTACACATCTACTTAAAAAAAGAGTAGACAAAACCCTCCAGCTGGCAAAGCCTACATCCTTTATTGACTTTTCTGTACGATACAGAATAAAATAGGGGCATATGTACATGTGTAAAAAGGCACAAAGAGCATATTTTTTAACCAAAAAATGCATTTTTCCTGACAGTCCTGTACTTCTTCACTTTACTGATTGAAAAGCACCTTTCTGAATTGCATTCTATGGATACGTGGGAAATATTTGAAATGTCACATTTATTGTTCAGTTGGGATGATCAAGACAGATTCTTGATTAAATGCAAATAAATTATACATGGAATTTTCTCTCCATTTTCCTACTTCTAATCAACACATCAAAAGGAAAAACTTCAGCTTCAGTTGGTGGAATGATTCCTGCATCCCATTGGTCCCAACTGATTTTAGGAGGAATCCCTATCAATATAGAAATCCGCCCTTGTCAGCCACAAACAAGGCTTTAACAGTCACATTTCTTATGAACTCCTCAACAATAAATGTATAGAAAAAGAAACCTGTATTAAGTAGCAGCCCAAAAACTGAGTATAGAACGGGCACGTATCAGAGATAATAGTTAAATGTGAACAAAGTTGTGTCAGAAATATTGAGGATGCTTTAAGTTAATTACTGAGGTCATTGAATTCGTTTGCGGAATGTCCTTCACTGCAGGTCTCTCAGCGTTTAGCTTCAGTTTTAATCATCCTTTTCAGGCCTGCAACATATATGAAAAATTAGCAATTATTTTATGACAAAGCAGGAACCTCACACTCTTCTATAAACTTGTGAAAGTTGGAATAATTTGGTAATTTCTCCTCAGTCTCCACCCTAGTTTGTAAACCAACTGGCATAAACCAACATAACATTTCAGGCTAAACCAGTCAAAGAATAAGTGAGCTACTCTTGGACTATTTCTTACCTGATTCAAATCTGGAAGTTAAATTCTCTGCTCTTACTAAAGGGATTGTTCAACCTTCTGCCTTCATAAGGAAACTCAAATAGAGGAAAGCTACACTTCCGACTGCGGGTGGCTACCCTGTTCATATGAAAAACTGGCAGCAAGAGCTTTCTTTCTTTTACTCAGTAGGATACCAGATGGCCGCAAAAGTTTATTCATGGGAAGAACTTGTTAATTTCATTAATTTTCAAGACAATAAAACAAGAGAAGGGAATAGCAGTGTGTTTATCAGTGTTACACAGAAGTAGCAACTGCAACATCTACAGGCAGAGGAATACCATGAGGATGCAACTCCTAGTGCCAAATACTCAGATACATTATCCCCACCCAAGAATGCAACTAACAGTCTTCAGAATCAAAAATGTGTTTTCCTATTTGTAAGCCTTTTCCTTTGCCCCCTATAGCCTACCATGAGTATCTGTGAGACATTCTCCATTTTTGTGTCTAGCGGTCATGAAGTAAATGTAAGTTTTGAGTAGACAGAAAACACAAGCTTAGAGTGAACTGTCTACCGCCAAGCTATTGCATCTACTGGGTTTTGCATTTCTTTATTTTTCTTCTTTTAAGAGTGAGGCCTCTAATTATTTCTTTGTCAAAGAGAATTTAACTTCCCTGTGCCCCAACATATACTTCACCAGATTTTCGTTCTTCACATACCTGTCTTCAACTGCCATCTGAGTCCTTTGGCAAGCAATATATTACTGAAACTTTCTAATCATTATATTAAGTAATAAGTTTTTTAAGATCCTCTGAATGCACATAACACAAGGGTGTGGAAAATAAAAATCATGCTAACAGATAAAAAAATATTATTTAAAGTGGAAAAAAAATCCTAGAAATAAAAAGTCAGAGCAGAGATACTCCATTTACGTTGAAGAAGATACCTAGCAAGTAGTAATGCTGTAAAAACATTGGCATAAGAGGCAAACGAAAATTCATTGCAAGTCTGCAAAGTTATATGGCTTTAGCAGAGGCAAATATAGCTCTGAACTACATGTATAGGAAAAGGAATGTTCTTTTTCTTTTTATCTCATGGAGTTTTCCATGGTTCTACCCAGCTTGGTCCTTGGAAGTTATTGACAAACTGAAGGGAATTCATAGGAAAGTACATAAATTGTCCATGGTTTTAGAGCAGTTGGTTTAAAATGAATGTGTGAACATCAGAAAGATAAGTGCTAAGCAAAGAGAAAACATAATAACAACATACATATATTTTAAAGTCCTAAACACTGAGGTTGTAACAGAAGTACTTGGGGTGGTATTCATAGTTTAAGTGGAGGAGTAGGATGGCAGCAGGGAATTGAGAATTCAGGCAAAATTGAGACACCTATTTAACCACAGAATAGTTTACAAAAGAAAGTAAAGGAAGCTTCAAGGCTCCAAATATTTAAATGGGGCAGCCTAATCTATTAAAAATTATTATTCAGAGAATAATTTGATTTTTGAAAGTATTATGGGTTTGCATGGCAAAGATTTGGTAGCAGGGGGGCTATAGGGGTGGCTTCTGTGAGAAGCTGTGAGAAGCTTCCCCCATGTCCGATAAAGCCAGTGCCAGCCGGCTCTAAGATGGACCCACCACTGGCCAAGGCCAAGCCCATCAGCGACGGTGGTAGCGCCTCCGTGATAACAGATTTAAGAAGGGGAAAAACCTCTGGTAAAATGGAAGTCGAGAGAGAGGAGTGAGACTACGTGAGAGAATAACTCTGCAGGGACCAAGTCAGTGAAGAAGGATGGGGAGGAAGTGCTCCAGGTGCCGGAGCAGAGATTTTCATCCTGCAGCCTGTGATGAAGACCATGGTTAGGCAGGCTGTGCCCCTGCAGCCCATGGAGGTTCGCGGTGGAGCAGATCTCCACCTGCAGCCTGTGGAAGACCCCAAGCCGAAGCAGATGTATGCCTGAAGGAGGCTGTGACCCCGTGGGGACCCTGTGCTGGAGTAGGCTCCTGCCAGGACCTGTGGATCTGTGGAGAGAGAGGAGCCCGCACCGGAGGAAATTTGCTGGCAGGGCTTGTGACCCCAAGGGAGACCCACGCTGGAGCAGCTTGAAGGACTGCACCCCATGGGAAGGACCCATGCTGGGGCAGTTCGTGAAGAACTGCAGCCTGTGGGAAGGACTCACGTTGGGAAAGTTCATGGAGAACTGCCTCCCGTGAGAGGGACCTCAGGCTAGAGCAGGGGCAGAGTGTGAGGAGTCCTACCCCTGAGGAGGAAGGAGCAGCACAGACAACGTGTGATGAACTGACCGCAGCCCCCATTCCCCGCCCCCCTGCACCGCTCAGGGGGAGAAGGGAGAGAAACAGGAGTGCGGTCAAGCCCAGGAAAAAGCGAGGGGTGGGGAAGGTGTTTTAAGATTTAGTTTTACTTCTCATTATCCTACTCTGATTTGATTGGTGATAAATACAACTTTTTTTTCTCCCCAAGTTCAGTCTGTTTTGCCTGTGACGGTAACTAGTGAGTGATCTCTCCCTGGCCTTATCTTGACCCTCGAGCCTATCATCGTATTTTTCCTCCCCTGTCCAGCTGAGGAGCGGGAGTGATAGAGCGGTTTTGGTGGGCACTTGGCATTTATCCAGACTAAACCAAAACAGCAAGGGACTAAACTAGATCACTGATGTTTAACCATTCTGGTTGGGTAAGTCACATCTTTCATTAACATTTGGAGACACATATGCCTTACCATAAAGGACTTGGTTCACGTGTTCAATTTTTATAGGCATATAGGTGCAGAGCTCCCAGAAAGCAGCAAAAGTATTGCACATCTGTGAATCATTTGAACTGCACATGTGTTACTTCCATGTACCTAAATCCTGGATTGGATTGGGTCTTGGAACCAGCACACTTACTGGGACATCACCCATGACAAGTCCACCCAGAAGCCTCTGGGAGTTCTTAGCTGGCTGTCAAAGATGACGTCTGAGAATGGGCTACTTCTGCTATTAACAGCTGGACAGATTACTCCCGGCTGCCTTTGTCTTCCCAAGGCAACTTGGGGCTATACATGCTTTGAGGGCAACCTCAACTACTTCCTAGCCACCACTTTTCTGAAAGAAAGACCTTTTCCTCCCAGCTCTAATGAGAGGAACATTGTTATTGCTGCAGTAGATCAGTTGAAATATTTATTTTTGTTTGTAATATCTATGAGATTTCCACATATCTCTCAGAAGCCATATCTTGTCAGATCTGTGTGCTAGCAAGACCATTGTTTCTTATTTCCTGTATGTTGTCTTTTTTTATTTACTACACTGAGAAAAGCAATTGGCAAAGAGCAGACACAACAAAGATAATGCAACAGTAGAGAAGATAACTGTAATTGGTAGGTATTATTTACCCATTTACCATAAAAATACTTGAAGTGAAATATCAACTGAAACTTTGTCTTAGAGATAGTTGAAAATAATCCCTTAAGACAAAGGAGTAAGAGATTGTTTATAAGAGCTGGTTCTCAGCAGAGGTTTTGGGAAGGAAATAAGCATTCTTCACCAGTTGCACAGTATATTGCCTTAGGCAGAGTACGTTGATACTAAACCAGTTTGTCTTATTATTCATCTCTGTTCATTTCTGCAGTTGGTTTTGGTGTTGACATGAAAATAGATTAATGACAGAGTATCTAAACAAATGTTTTGTCTAATGGAGATCTTATAAATGACATGCCAGTTACATAAAATGTCAGATTCTCTTCTGTCGCTGTGTTTTGCATCAAAACAAAGTATGTGATTTATGAGGAAAACAATTAAATACAACCAAAAGAGCATGGAAGGATTCTCCTTAAATTCCTCAGAGCTTCAAAATAGATTTTTTTTTAAGAAGAAACAAAAGTTACTGACAAAAAAAATTTTAACCCCAGAAAGCCCATAGGAATATTGAGAAACTTACACTACTCTGAAAAGAAAGACCTAGTGGAAGCTCCACAAAGCACTTACAGAGAGGAATGGCAAAGCAAGAAAATCCAAAAAAAGGCTCACAGAGTGGATGTAGATTAGATTACAATAACGTAATCCATGAATATTTTGTACACAAGACTGCAATTCCCCCAAACGTACAATTATAAATCCAAAAAGTTTCTAAGTGACCAGTATTTCTGTCACCTAACTTGCAGATTTCTTACGGTGTCAACAGAAGGATAGAGAGACTCTCAATCACAAACAATGATTAAAAGCATCTAAGTGAGGTTTCTGCCCTGAATTCTTCAGTGGAGTCTAGACAAGGACTTGCAATGCCTAGTCCTATGTATCTCTCCTGTTGCTACAGCTAGGAGAGTAAGTACCCATGCCTTTTCATAGAGGGTCCTAAACACCTTGTGGAATGCTTTTAACTTCAAATACTCATTAGACTTGAAGTGGAATGGTACAAATTCCTGCACTATGTCTTGTTGACTGCTCTTCCCCAGTCTTGATTTCTGACTGGTCACCAGCCACTCTTTCCCATCATCGAGCACAAATATTATTGATACACCCAGAATCCTACTCCATAGTGGACAGCCCATGGTGCAGCTTATCCACTGGTTAATCACTGCTTCAGAATGCATTTCTAATTCCTCCCCTCTTCCAGGGACTCACGCTTGCCCAGACACATGACTACACTGCACACTGCGTGTGCTACAAAAAATGTCACAAAGCTTGGTGCCTATAGCTAGATGGCCTGAATTCCTGCTGTGAGAACATAAAGGAAAACTTTTTGTTTGACAAAACTATGACACCTGCAGATCCACTTGGTTTCTGCCACTCAGTGCAAAGAATACATTTTACTCTTCCTTTCTGATTCTTTAAAGGAAGGGGACAAGTAGCCCCCTGGACCAAGTCAAGAAAACATTCTGGAGCAAGTCAGGAAATGAGGTCAAGTGGCAGTATGCTGAAAACCTTCTTGGGATGAAGCAAAGACTGTTGATCAATACTTTTGTTGGGGCACATATCCTAGGTTCAAATGTGACTCGATTTCAAACATCTGGAGTCAGGGCCCTGACTGGCCTCACTTGGGGCCAGGAGCCCAGCTCAGGTCCGTGCCTTCAGTTCCTCCATGAGCTGTGTCACAGGTGTACCTGTCCACATCTGACCACGGACCCTGTTGATTTGGACTCAAGATTTGTGGACCCAGTTCCCGGCCTGATCTTGGACTGGCCTGGGGATCACTGGACTGTGTCTGGTCCTAGTTGCCATTGTCAAGCCTGATTCTGATCCTGACCAACATCCTGGCTTCAGCCTGGCCTGCCATGTCACCATGGACCTGCATGATGATCTGGACTCATTGCTGATCCCGGCTGCCATCCCTAGGCCTCCTTTGCTCCCTTCCTTGGAGGCAGCGGGATGGGGCTGGCAAGGCCTCTGACCTTCTGGCCATGGCTCCCAGGCCTTAGGGAGCAGTTGACCCTCACTTGCATCCTGATACCTGGGCTTGGAAGAGTGATTCAGTCTTCCCAGCATAAATTCCAAAGTTCCACTTGGTTCAGGCTCCACTCAAGATGTTAAGTGAGGCACTCTTTGCACAATTGGTCAACAGTAGCTGTACTGTTCTTTCCCATGCTCAACACCCTTCTTGCCATTCACAGAATTGCCTCCTGTATAGAAAATTCACCCCCATGTTAAACTTGAGAGGGCTTAATGCCTCATCTTCTGTGTTTCAAGGGAACCCTCCTCAAGCAGATTGTTCAAAACTCTCCACGTCTGCCTTGGAGCTGAGTCAATGTACAAGCAGGAATGCAAAAGTCGCAAGACCAGAAGGGCAGAGGAAGGAATGACCAGCAATCCCCTTGGAAGGAGGGGTTCCCAAGAACCAGCATTGCATTAGGCCATCTCTAGATAAAAGAAATGGAAGCGGTCCAGACATCAGATATCATCTGTGTTCCCTGTTTCACTCATATTCTAATAACTAGATGAAGATCAAGGTTGGTTTTGCCTTTTTTGTTTCTTTTCCAAGACATTTGCATTCACAACCACACAGCCAACCAGTTTCAAATCTCTTCAGCCTCAAGAGGCAAGTTCCCTAAGCAGTACAATATTATGAAGGAGACTCTCCAGCGACTTGGGTAGAGTTTGACTACCTCTGTTCTATGAAGGGTTAACATGCTTACTTTAAGACAGATGCTATTTAGAAACTGCAGAGATGAATTTATAATTAATTTATAGATCACATGTTAATTTAATAAGCTGAACAACTGGAGAAAAAAAGTGCAGGAAATGTCTTAAACATTATAAAAAAAACATGTTTTTAACTTTAAACTGTATTTGCATTCAATGACACATGATAAAAATTGTACCACACAAATTTAAGGTAGAAACCCTCCATGCATTTTTGAAGTCATCTGATACTAAATACTCAAAGAAAAAAGAATCTTGAATTAAGAAGTGTACGAATTATAAACTAATGCATTCCAGGTTGTTTTAAAATTTTGTCAAATAAAAGGTGAATTATACCAAACCAAGATACTGGTAAATTGCTGGCAGTCATACCTACCAGTGAGTTAAACCAAAGCAAAACAAAATTTAAAAAGCTGAATTTAGAGAATTTTTAATCACAAAGTCAAAATATGGATTTGTTTACCTGGGGAAATTGAGGCATATTCTATTATAGCCACTCAACAATAATTCTACCAATACAGTTCTTAGAAACATGGTGATTTTATTCTTAAGTAATTTCTAAGAAGATTCATTTATTCTAGAATCATATTGACCAGAGGGCTTTAACTAAATTTTTACTGAGCAGCTGTAAAAGAACACTTAATACCAAATAACTATGCTGTATATACCAATAACTGGACCTTAGAATATCAGTGGGTTTTTGTGTCTACTGGAAAAAGAATCATGGTTGTGTGTTCTTATAAGAATATAAGAATGTATATTTGCACTGATTTAAGTAGTTTAAATTTCTAATGTTCAGTCATGAGACTTCCCTTTGATTGAACTATTTGTGGGATCATTGATAGTCCCATCAATTCTGAGGACATTAAAACCCTGCTCACGAACTGAATAAAAATCTGGATGGAAGAGGTCAGATTACAAGTTTCATTTTAATGTAAAAATTGTTACTTCAGAATTCTATAGAATCAGAATATATATACCGTTGAGCCCTATTGTTTTAAGTAATTTGATTTACTAAGAGATCTGATATAAACAAACAAACAAAAAATCTTTATTTTAATCCATATTGTTTTTATTTAACTTTAAACGCTGCTTTGAATTCAGAGAGTTCCACATTTCTTAAGTTGCAAAGCAAGTAAAAATTCAATAAATTCATAAGAAACATGTTATGGGTAATGGCCTAATTAAAATTCCTGAAGCAGTATGGGTGTTTTGTACTGCACTTACCCTAATATTCACCCATTGCACATGCGTTCATTAATCTTCTTTCATTCGATTCTGTAGTTTCTTTCTTTTTGTGGGTTATATATTACAAAAATAATATTGCTAGTGCTCATTTACATAACCAGAATATACTGTATTCCCGTGATTTGTGCACTTCTCTTCTCTAGCTTGAGAAGGTTATTACAATTATAGGCCAGAACATGGCATGATGATTGGCGAAGAGTGTTTTCTGAAAGACTGTGTGCTGGTTAGAACTGAAATTACCATTTGTTTCAAAATGTTCCAGGGAATGATTGCCCACTGAGATAATGTAAGTTAAGAAAAGAAAACTTCAAACGGAGTTTAACGATGAAGTTGTATCGTGTGTATTTAAGGGAAATTCAATGTATTTAATACAGTGCCCCGTGTTGCAGAGTGCAATACTAATTCTCTTTAAAAAGCTTTTTCTTCCTGTTTTTCTAACAGTACCATAAAAAAATCATTGTTACAATTCATCATTACAAACAGTCAAGGCTAGCATTTTATAGAAGCACAAGTAATTATAAGGAAAGGATATGTTATAGGAATAATAAAACCCCAGTGTAAAGGTCAAGCTATGTGAAGTAAAAAGCTTTTATTAAAGAACCTCTAGTTCTGACCTAGAGACCCTCAAAATCATTATGATCATCCCTACCTCTGTCAAACCTAAATGGTTAGGTCAAGAAACATATTTTAATATCTTCAGCATAACTTTTACTTAGAATGCACTCTTGAAAGATCAGATCATAGCAGTATCATGGGGATATGGGTACAGAATACCAGTATTTGCAAACAGTAACTGCACTCAGCCTCTCACTTTATTTTACTCTTACTTGTGCTTCTGGTTCATTACTTTTAAGAACAATTTGGGGCAATATTTAGTTTAGTCTTTGTCTAAAAATTATTGAAAAAAATCACACTGGATTAATCTTTTCATACACTGTTTCTAGAGCAGTCAGAAGTTCTAATTTTGTAAAACTGAATATTATAAATACTTGTAAAAACCACAAAGGAAGGTGAGAAGTTAATAAGCCCAAAAGGCAGTGAACATAAAATAACAGTAAGAGGATCATGGACAACAGTTTCTCAGTGACCATTCCTAACTGATCTGCAAAACGGCGTGTGCCCAAAAAAAACCCAAGGGATACAAATGTGTATTTGAAGAGAACACAAATGCACACAGTTCTCTGACCACAAAGGACAACTCATTGACAGCTCACTGTCATATATTCTACACAATTTTACTGCCTTCCAATGACAACTCTTGTGCAAAGTATTTTCAGATTTTTTACTTAGCTATTAGTTTAACTTCATTTGTTTCACAGTAAAAGGCAAGGAAAAAATATTTAAGCTATAAAATCTAAGACACTTGTAACAGGAAAGTGTCATTCAACATGATGGAAGATGCTGAATGAGATGGAAGCACACGGGTAAATGAATAACTGTGAACTTGTAGTCACTTTTTGCTAAGCTCCTGGAAAAGCAATGTTGTCAGCTGAGCGTCAATGAAGCGCACACTGATCTGTAATGGATGGAAAACTCTAAGGCCGGGATTTCTTGAACATTGCCTAAAAGGTTCAAAAGTTGATGAAATCAATGGGAATTCTATGTCTCATTTTCAGGAGTGGATATGAAAACCATTACTTTACGTGCACTTTTCAGCTGGAAAAATGAAGCATTTATGTGATGGAGAATGAAAGTCTTTCCATGTTCTCATACAGACCTCCCAGGCACTGACGAGAACATCCTTCCATATTCTCCCCTTCTCTGCATCCACTTCATTCGTCTTCTCCATTCACGTACACTCTTTTTCAGCATAACCTCCAAGTTTTTTCTGTTTTCACCATCTTTTTATCTCTATTGTTTATTGTATTAATTAACAGGTGAGCATATATTTTTATTGAACATGCACATATAAAAAATAACATTAAAAAACCATTTCAAAGTCATATGCAAAAGTGAGAGCGTGCCAGAAATAAGCTCATCCATGCAACCTCAGCTGATTCGTCTTGGGCATTTGCATTTTGATACAGGCTTTAATGACACGATCACAAACTTTTTTCCACAGCACCCCAGCCATCTCAGTGCTCAGATTGGATGGTGCTTACTTCATGAACAGCTGTTCAATATTTACTTCGTTGTTCAATACATGGTCCCATTGTTCAGTGGATGGCCTCATGCCATCTTTGTTGCACACTATTCAAACACTTCTCTGAAGGCATTTATTAACTTCCCCATGAGTTTTCTTTTATCATGCTCATCAGTATAGTTTTGAAAGCTTTACAGATATTCATTATATCCACAATATCCATGTGAGATGATGGGTTTTATGCATATCCTACAAATGCAGAACTGAAGCAGGGAGATTACAGTCAATAATGAATTTTCAGTATCCAGTTTGAAATACCCTGGGTCTGATTTACAGCTCCCATTGACCTAAGTCTTCAGCACTTCTTTAAATTTGTTTTCACAGTCTGAGGCTGGGTACCAAGAAAATGAAGCACATTCTGTTAGCAGCAATCTATCCAAAGATTGTTTGAAGTTACTTTCCCAGTATGACATACCTAGAGCTGAGATAGGAAGAGAACTCAATTGTCTAGACTAGCATCCACATCTTCATTACGAGGTTCTCCCTTTCTCTTACTGAAATCTCTTGCTTCAGCTTTACATTCCTTCCTACGCCTGCAACAAATTGGTGATGAAGACAACCTTATCTGTGACGCAAACTCTAGAGAGACAATCTCCATCGTCTTGTCGGGACAGAGATCCTAGAAGCAAAAACATCCGGATCTCCAACTAAAAGTTGTGCCACAACACTTAGGCAAACCTTTAAAGTAGATTTCCTACCCTTTGATGCCCTGAATTGTCAATCCTAATAATGTCTCATTTTCCACCTTCAGTTTTCCCTGTTATTGACTCTTGCCCAGGTAATCTCCATTTCCTCTCTCTAGTTCCCTTTCGGTTTTCCTTTAGCTCTCCCCTACATCCCTGAGTGCTTATTTCTCTAGATACACTGTTTCAGTCCAGCTCTTATCTTTCTCAGATTCAGCTTTTGTTTCTATTGCATCTGAACACACGGTTCCTTCATCTTTTTGTGACAGAAGAAGGTTTATAGCTGAAAACAGATAATTGTCATAACGAGTATAATGCAAGACCAGTTCCCTGCTCTCATTTCAGTGTCCATATAAGCCAGAATGTCTGTCTTTGTCACTGTGAGCTAGGGCATGTTCCTTTTCTTGGTGAAGGATGGCGCCTACCAAGTGGAGAAAGACCCTGGGACCCTGAGACAGCTGAGGATGCTTTGGATTTTTAAATCCATAAAACTTCAGGGGTTTTATCTGTATCTTCACTGAAGTAACAAAAAAAACCCACTAAAGGCACACCTTTTCTTGCCAAACCAACCCCCTGAAAATTCCCTAAATTTAGGAGTATTGGCACATTTCAAAGCATGGATTTCAAGAACTTCAGTGACATGGGCAAAAATACATATTTTTTCCTTGCATCATTCCTAGAAATGGCAGAACTATTTTGGCTGGAGCTTTCCAGAAAAGTACAGCCTGGGACAGCTACTTGGCATGGAAAATTCAGTCAAAACAGTTACATTTTGGCACTATTATAAGTAGACGAAATCAAGGTTTCATAATAGGAAGCATTAGGTAATTTTAATAATAGGCAGTTCTATCACCTATAAAACCTTTAAACAAAACAAAATATTACGTGTGCAAACAAGTATCAAGAAAAGTCCTATTAAAAACTGCCCTAGCGAAACGGAGAAAAAACAAACATGCAAAAATATGAAATATCACATCCTGATCCTGAAAAATAAAGACACGTACACTTCTCCACCTTAACACAGCAAGTGTCTTGAGATTTCTTCACCTCAGTCCAAGACCAGAAGAACACAAAACATAACTTTAATCTGCCAGGAAAAAAAAGAAAAGTAAATATCAAGTGAGAGTCCTTGAGCTTCCTTGCTTCCCTGTATTAAAGCATGGCTAGTCTAGGGCCTAACCTCCGACATTCTTCCGGCTGCTTTAATGTAGCATAATGAATCTCCAGATACTGTATTTTTACTACCTCTGTGTATTACAATCTGGTGAAGGCTTTTTTTTCATATCTCTCTGTCGTTTTCTCATTTTGTCAATACTGAAAATATTGAAGAACATCTGATTGCCCTGGATTCCAGTCTCGTGAGCCAGGACTTACTTCAAAACTATATAATGTCTTTTACTGACTTTTAAACAATTTTATTACAAAACACTGTCCTGGAATGAAATACAGTGGTGATGCGCAAGGAATAGCAGTTTGGAGTGCTTAAGATAGTTAAAAAATCACATTTATTCAGTAGTTCCTACTTTTTAAAGACAAAGAGGGTTTTATGACTGCCTAATCTGTCTTGCACAACACACTACAAATCTCCCACAATAATTTCCGCATTGCTCACAGAATTTTTTTATTTGCTACGGAACATGATTCAGAATCATATTCACTCTGGATTTAAAATCTTTATGTAATGGCAAGTATGCCACATCTTTGAAACAGTGGATTTAGTCATGAAAAACAGACGATCCAGCACTAGCACTACATTGAAAGAAAACCCACCAAGTCTGTTCCGTTGTACTGAGTGCAGCAAGGGATTGACTTGAATAAAACTGATCATAGGCTATGCAGATAGTTCAGGATTCATATCAACTAGCAGAAAATCTCCAGGATGAAAAGAGTTATCTAAATTAAAGGGTTATATGGATATATACAATACAATATAACTTGTAAATATTGCGTCTATTGTTTACCATAATCCTAGGCAGTAAACTCACAGGACCTTGCTGGTTTAAATAAAATGCAAGAAGGAACTGACCGAAGGATACATTTTAATAGCCCTCTGTCAGAGAGAGTTAACACACTTGCACCTCTAACAACAGCATTTTTATTAAATCTTTATTATGTTGTATTAAAAAAAAGTCCCCTTAGCCCTCAGGTAGTTGGTTGATGCTGAGTTTTCAAATGAAATATTGATGAAGTTCTTTGTTTAGAAGTTTAATTGTATCTTTAAATGACTTACATATGTTTATATGCTTTACCCTCCAATATAAATGCCATATGATGCTCTATCATACTGTCCGGAATAGTCATTATGCATTTCACCATCACAACTGTTACATAACAATAAGCAGAAAAAAAGGACAAAAGGATAACTAAGTTAAACCAGATCCTATACATACTTATTTTGTTGGTAACACAGATCGTATCTCCAGCAAAATGTGCTTCTAATCATGTAACATAGCGTAGTACCGTAATACATTCCATATTTAAAATTTTGGTCAATGTATAATATTATAAAAGATACTAAAATGTACTCTGCACTGACCTTTCAATTTCTCTGCCATGGGCAGGGGGAAGAAGATGACTCATATGGATAAAGAACAGGGGTAGAATGAGGAGACCTAAGGTCTATTCCTTAAAAGAAAATCAGTTTTGCTTTTATATGAGCTGTAGAGATCCATCACTCTTGTGGTACAACATTTAAAGGAAAAGAAGATTTATTACCTTTCCGAGTAATGGATGATAATTTTGATATCATTTTCCTGATTTAGGAGCTAAAGGAACACTTTCTAAAGTGACAGCATGTTAGAGATCCATGTCACTTCATGAGAAAGAGGTGCTGCATTAACTGTGATCCCACTGTCTCGTACAAGGTGTTTTGTGTGCTTCCTGTAGAGCATATTTTGGACATCTGCTCCAGGCAGTCTCTATGGTTAGTCTTCAAGGGGTTTAAGACAGCTAGATGACATTATAGGAGATCCTAAACAAAGTTGTCCACAGTTTTACACATGCAAGACACCCACTCAACCACCTGTGCAGCGCTTTTTTGACCCACAGCTTGGGAGTGGTGTCATGGAACCATCTCAATTTCACTGCGAAAAGTGACATGCTTCTCTGTGCCCTGGGTAGGCTGGAGAGTCATCACAGGCAGAAAGTAGAGGAAAGAAAAAGGTACGAGGCAAACTTGAACGAATAAGGAAATTCTGGATTCATTAGGTGGGATACTTGCTTTGGTAGTTGTCAGGGGGGATGGTATCTATGGCTTATATGAACCACACTCTGCAGACTTCTTATTCATTGTTCAAGTACCACACTAAAACCCTTCCAGGGGAGTATCAGTTCACAGCCCATGAAAGCCATTTGCAGAGCTGGCAGAAAGAACCCCCGCTGATCAAGAGGACAGACTGTCAGTGTCTGACTGTGAACAACATTCCCCGTCTTTCTAAAATAGCAAATACTGTCTTGCTAAATTTGTTCTCTTGATGACAATTTTCTTTGTAAAAAATGGCCCCCGAAATCTGTCTTTCCCATATAAGGAACCTGCTCCAGTTATTATACTAGCAATCAACAACATCTGAGAAACAACTTCACTTATCATTTCAAGCAGAAAACAGTGTTTTCCTATCTAATAAGTTAGAATGAGGTCTATGTGGAACAGGAAAAGCTCTAGAAAGTACCTATGAGGACCGTTAGTTTCACAAACAGAGTTAAAGTGGGATAATCCCCTTTTTTTGTAGCTGCTGCTATTCTATCGCAAAGTCCACCTGCAAGAGCTGACAGTTTTGCAAGTTTTTATAAAACTGCTCCAGCAACGTGTATGTAACTTTGAAGTCCTGCATGTTAATTGCATTAGCTGAGAATTAATGGAAGTCTTCTCATACAAATGCCTATTTTGGAAAGACAAACTTTTAGCAAGACATGCTCAAACTTGTTAACCTTTTATGTCACACCAAAAATATAACTGCAAGTTTTTTCAATATTTTATAGCGTAAACAACATTTCCTGCTATAATTTTACACCCAATTGACAATGGTATTTCACCAATTTCAGTAACTATTTAGTTAATTGTATCCCACATAAAAGAGAGATTTTTTTTCCCCTATTTTGTTCTCATACGAAGGCTGGATTTTATTCTAGTCTCACTGGTATAATACTATTTATTTTACAGTCGTTACTTATTAACACCAATGGGAACAGAAACAGAGCCATCAAATCAGAATTTCCTCTTTTTTCCTTGATGCAACCTGATGCTTTCTGGTTTACCATGGAATGGTTGCATGGTGAGAGAGACAGATTTGCTTGTGTTTTTAATAATGTGTTCTCTTCAGAGAGAGTCAATATTTGCTCTGCCCAGTTTGGCTGGCTTCGCTTTAAAAATCCTTATTTCTGGTTTAAAAAGATTGGAGATGGCAAAGAACACATTCATTAGGACATTGCTACAGTTGAGGACGTGTGACTGGGAGGAACATTCATTTTCGTCAGAGGGAATTATATTATGCCATTTGTTTTGCAAAGTGAGCAAGTTCTGCCCTAAAACTAAATAAAGCCCTTGACATCCACTGAAATGTCATCCAAGAACATGATGCTTAAAACCCTTTCAATTTTCTGTGTCAAACTTCATGACCATTTCATCTCAATTTGTTCCTGGGCCAACACTGTCCGATAGCCATTCCTTGTGTGTATCCATCCCTTTCTCTTACACTGCCAGACAGCAAGTGTGCGCCCCTTGCCTCTGTTTCCTGCACTGAATAAGCTTGGTACTTCCATCTAATCTGATAAGGATTTAATTCCCCTTATTGTGCTGGACTTTTCTGCTTTCTTGAAAATGCTTACCAGAACAGTACACGCTATTCCAGATAAGGTCTTATCGGAGAGCTGTATCAGGACAAATAGCCTATCTTTATGGAAGAACTGTTTTGGAAGTATTTCAATTGAAATTTAATGGAAATACCATTAAGCTTTGTTTGGCTTTGTAAAAGGTGATACAAAATACTCTGAATCAGTGCAGCTGAAAAAATACAGTCCTCAGTGATGCTCACTGAGAAAAAAAAATTCCTTTTTGAGATGACTCGGTTAATTATTTTGCTTATTTGCGACCCAAAATGAAAAGAAAAAGCAAAAAGCACTGTCATTACTCATTATGTACACAATTTATCACAGAATGCAGTCCTGTCCCTCTGCTTATTAAGCCTCACCCAGACATTCTTTTGTGTTCTGGGCTTCTGAAAAAGCCTTAAGTAAAACTGATGCTACCTAACTGAATCACTGCAGTCTTCTGCAAAACTCTGAGCTCACTGCTGTTTTCTCACCAGTATATAGAAGCTGATTTGGGATTTTAAACATTTCATGCAGTGCATGAAACAAAAGAACTTGATTATTCATGCATCACATGGATTACTCTCTTTTTTATGGTGGAAAAAAAATAACAATTTGCACTTCTTGTTATATTTCATTGTGCTCAGGCAGGAGTCTATCCTGCTGACCTCTCCAGTGCAGCCTCCTGTTAGTGAAATATTATATGTGGCATGAAAGGGAGCGCAAATGTACCACCCTAGAATGCGAATCACTTTGCCTTTTCTTTCTTTCTCCTTCTCTGACTGATCTCTCCTTTGAGAAACTCTTGTGGGCATTTGCGGGTGCAGTTGCAGTCCCCTGCTGCCCCAGCAGCGTGCAGGTCTGTCAGGGACATCCAGGTGGGCTGCGCTGATGTTAGCTCAGGAGATGAAGGCGTCTGGACAGAGGCAGCCCCAGCAGTCAGCCGGGAGCAGTGGACAGGAACAGCCTGCAAGGGTTTCTCAAAGGAGAGATCAGTCAGGGAGTCAGAGAGGGAGTCTGCAGCTGCAGAGCAGGGAGGTGCTTTGTTATTGCTCTTGTTCTTTCTTTTTTTTTGTTTTTTGAACTAAGGTAGATTGTTATTCCTTTAAGTAAATCAGCCTCACCCATGTTAGCCTTCTGGTTCAGCTCCGAGTATTACGTTCTATCCTGAAAATAAGGCTGTGATTTTCAAAAAGCCTAAGGACTTTGGACAGACAGAACTCACCTAAAAGCTGGGATATTTTATGTTGGCATCTTTTGAGTGATTTTCATGGTTGTGCAGATGAAACAGAATCTGAGTTTGCAGTGAGACCTATGCAATAGCTGAACAACGTTCCCGTTCTTCTGGGCTGCTGCTTCTCCCTGGTACTGCAGAGAAGAAGCTAAAGGGAAGGATCAGGCTGTGCTGGACCGGGCAATGTTCTCTTCACTCCCTTCTCCCTCCTTTCCTCCTGTGCCACTCCAAGAATGAGAGGGAATGTAATCCTAACACCACGTCCAGAGTGGAACAGTCACAACCCAGTTTTTGCCCCTGGTAGACAGGAAAGGTTCAGTGACAAATCCCGAAGTCACAGGCCGAGATCATACCTATGGGCATGGTCAGGCAGGCTGACGGGCTTTCCTCACCACAAAGCCAGTGGCCATGCCCTACCGCCTGCCCCAGGGAAGCCGTGCTCAGCAGCTCAGCCCCACCAGGCCCTACCTCTCCAACGCACCACGCTTGCCGGAAAGGCTTTCTTCGGGAACAGCTTTGCACAAACGGATGTTGGAACCTGAACTAGCACCAGACAGCAGAGTTGGTATCAGGTATTGGTGAATTGCTATTAACAGTAGTAAATAAAATGTAAACATGGGTAACTTGACTTTACAGTGCCTTTGTCTACTGTCAGAACTTTTCCTGGGTGTAGGCATATGGATGGCACAACAGGCTTCCCCACTGGCAGTGACACTAACAGCTAGCAATGGCTCTTTAGTTTCTAGCTTCTTAGAAAAAAGGCAATGAACTTTCCTAGTTAAACTTTTCCCCTCATTTTTGCAAACCCCATACCCCTCCCCTGCCCGCAAAGCCCTAATCTTTTTATCTAGGTGGGAAAAAAAGAAATAGAGAGGAAGAATATTTTTCTGATGTACTCGTACAGTTAAAAATCATAAACAGTAAAGAAATCTACGTGCTAAGGTTCCAACAGAAACAGAGACTTGGCTGACTTCTGTAATCTGAACTTTGCATTAATTAAGTGTTTTGAATTTGATTAGAATAAATTCGCCATCCCTTTTGGTCCAGCATTTGCCCCTTTCCAGCCATTTTAAAAACCATATCCAAGATGATCCGGGATCCTAACCAGAGAAATGAGAAAGGAGAGGGGAGGATGGGGACTTGAGGGCAAAAATATAAGCAGGGCCCAAACAGACAGAACAGTTGCCACCTGCCTAGGGTTTGCATTTGGACTGTGTATCTGTCTTACCTTGTGAGAACTGCGCTGACGACACCCCCAACTTCATCCTGAATTCACATATTTTATGCACGTATTTTTTCACTGGAACATAATTATTTTATGAAACCAAGAAACATCAAATAAACATGGTAACAATTATTGGTGCTTTGTTCCTGCTTTTGTTGGATCTTGCAGAGGCACTTGACAATGCAGACCAGGGCTACTTTGACAATGTTTGAAGAACCAGTTCAGCCATAGGTTGATGTCAACTGCACTAATCAGAACTCTCAGTCGATAACTGCATTCATATGTTGCATGACACTACTCAGATATGTGTGGCAAGCTCCACGGGACACACAGGCTATTCGACATTCACTTTCTTTTCTAGACAATCTATTTTTAAACTATTAATTCAGCCGTGGTGTCACTCTAATTTTTCCTTCAAATTCAGATTTGCCCATTCCCAATAATACACATAGAAGTGTGGCCGCCTCTCTTATTCTGAAAACCTTGGAGAAGAGTTCTTTGTTACAACACCACAGCCTCGTAAGGAGAGCGTGGAAGCAGGAGGAACATACAGGGAGTTCAGTTCCCCCTCCAGCTACAGAGAGTCTGAACCCTCAGCTCCCATTCCCCAGTGCTCTGAACAGCAGGCTACGCACCACGCTTTGCTTGTGCAAGCATGCGAACTGTACGCACAGAGAGGAAAGGGGGAAGGTGTTGAAATCTGTTCTGTGCCGCAGCCAAGAAGTCAAGATTCATGGGGCCAGACAGCCACTTAACCAAGTCCGATTGTGTAATCTGCCAGGCAACCCACAGTCCTGGGAAGCAGAAGCAGAAGCTGCTGATCTGAATTCCCCATCTTCACCCTCGACTTTGTATTTTAAATGTAGCTGTGGCTGTTATGCTCCATACTGGACTGAATAATGCCTATGCGTCAGGCAGCTCGGGCACCATGTGCTGTTTTCTTCTGTAAAAGCTATATGGCCTTTTGGGGACATGGTTTCAAAAAATTTCAGCTGCAGCTAAAAGGTGTCTTGAAGCACATGCTGCAGCAGAACTGTAAACACAAGTTTTCATCAGAGTATTTAGGACCCTACAACCATCTGGGTTATTATTCTTGGCTTTAGATGTTTCACATTGGTTGTGTTCCGGGCAACTTTGTGTTATTCTGGATCTCAGACATCCACAACTAAACAAATCTTCAGCTCCTGCTGTTAACTCCTGCACTGCCCCAGTGCTACAGGTTTTCTACTGAGTTGAGCAGAGAGATGTCTGAACTGAGTCCAGTGGTTTCATTAGTATGCCACTTCGGATCTATGTGTTCCTGTTCAGGAATTTAAACATTGATAGAAAAATCGGGTATGTTGAAATACTCACTTGTCTTTTGATCATCTAGAAAGTTTTTCCAAGTGCTATATGCAGCTTGAAAAGAAATTTTATGCTAAGAACTGCTGCTTTTTTAATGCAGAAGTGAAAGAGAGAACCTGCGTTTTCCTTTCAAAAAAAATGGTGTGTTGCCAGAACATTGCTATTCAGTTGCATTAGGATCTTAGTCCTGATGGAGTTCTATCCCTTGAAGACTCATCTCATGGGAAGCACAAGGCACATGCTAGCAGGGGCAATAGAGTATGCTGAGTAGAAACTGACAATAACATGTCTGTTGATCTGGCAGTGTGAGTTGCCACCTTAGTCCCTCCAATACTGTTGTGATAGCGGCAGAAGAAACAAGGTTTCTTCCAGGTTTCTGACTTGACCATGGCCCTTTCCCCTCTGCATGGACCTGGAGCCTGCAGCCAAAGTCCATGGTCCCAGGTATTTCAAATATGCAGTTTAGTTTCTACAAAATTATCTGGAGTTAATATTTCATATTGTAAAATACATTTCTTTCTATAACACCATGCCTGTGACATGGCATGGTCCTAACTACCGTCTTTGTCCTGGCCCAAAGCTTATGTATCAGCACAGCCACATTTTACTCAGTAAGGCTTATTCTGCTCTATCATCTCACTTGGAGTTTTGTTTGCAAGACAAAGCTCACAACCCCAGTGCTCTACTTCTCTGTGTTAAGTTACTCGTCCCATTGCTACACAATGAGGAAACTTGGTATCAGTCAATTTTACATGGATTGTTCTGTAATTGCAACAGACCACAAAAAGATTTCTGAACGTTCTGTTTACAATAACAAACAGGAGTTTTGTTTCCGCGCAGTATTTTCCATGATGTCTACAAAACACTTAACACTAGTGAGAATGCTAGAGTGCTGAGATCACTGTTTGTCATGATGACCAGCGATTTCACAGTTTCCCTGTGCTCCCCATTCCCCTATAGCATCTGTTGTCTCCTGTCTTATAACCAAACTGTAAATTCTTCCAGGTATCTTTGTTTTTACAGCACTTAGCACAGCAGGATCCCAAGGACCTCAAACATTTCAGTAATACTGCTACCAGTATCTTTTGAAATCTTTTGGGGCTCAGTCCAGTGCGTTTTAGTTGCTAATCTGTAAAGACAGGGAAAGCAAAGAATTATCTTTACAGCTAATCTTTTCCACCTCCTTTGAATACTGTTCACACAGTTCGTATCACTAGGGTTGAGCTGTCTGCGTGGTCGGTCCAGAAGAACCGTTTTCTCCATCTGAGTTCTTTGCCTGCTGTACGAAGCTGAGCTCAGTGGGCACTGTTATCAGCAATGACACGGGCTATGGCATCCCCTGCCTCTCTATTTTTATTTACTTAATTGAGTAAATTGATTTTTTTTATTTACTTAATTGAGAATACCCACTCATACTAAATCAACTCAAAGTCATTCCTAAAGACCCTCTTCAGTATCAGAAGTGGGAGATTATATGACCTGAGCAACAAGAAAGCATCCACTAACTAGAAGCAGATTTCCTCACGGAGCAGCCACAAGAGAAGTTAAATCACAGAATCACAGAAATTACCCCCTTTCTTCTACTACAGAGGAAAGGTCCCACTTCCAAGACATCAAGTGAGCAATGCCTGAGAACAGAGAATCTAGCAAGGTCCTAGGTTACACCCAAGAAGGAACAAAAGGCACAGAGAGCATTTATGAGATGTAACTGTGCCACTCCCACTCTCTCACTGCTCGTAATAGACAAAAAGATTATTGGAAAACATTTGGAGTGGCTGCTGTGAAGGAAAAGGAGAAGAAAGCAGGGCTGATGTAATATTTTGGCATTTGGATGAAGAAGTAGGAATGGGTTTTGAAGTCACAATGGAGAAAGTAATGACAATAATCAGAAGAGAACTTAAAAAAATAAGAAAAATAACATCCATCGTGTGAATATAGACATCGGTGAGCAGGTGCTATTGTAGGTGCTGACAGATGGGAAGGAAAGCGAGCAATTATGCTTTGGCTGATTCTGCTGTAAGGATGAAATGTTTTGCTGCATGAGTGAAAAACTGAAGTGTGTCAAAGACAGGGAGATGGCCAAGGCAGAAGGCTCTGCGGTGCTACCCGGAGAGCTAGGAGGCAGGGAAGGGAGAAGGGGAAGGGGAAGGGGAAGGTGAAAAGGAAGAGAGGAGAAGGGAAGGGAAGGGAAGGGAAGGGAAGGGAAGGGAAG
>Ga0065711_1033192_pt1 | contig 25949 bp, 13 predicted proteins | sample Hoacrofraction12_FD_59098 | JGI IMG/M metagenome (GOLD analysis project Ga0065711, IMG submission 59098) | Hoatzin crop microbial communities from Cojedes, Venezuela - Epithelial fraction 12 v2 (version 2) | ecosystem: Host-associated > Birds > Digestive system > Esophagus > Crop | place... | reverse complement strand
CACTGGGGTGAACGCCTCCATGCCCCGTGTTTCCTACATCAAAGCAGTGGACATTTACCTGTGGGTCAGTTTTGTGTTTGTCTTCCTCTCGGTGCTGGAATACGCGGCAGTGAATTACCTGACTACGGTGCAAGAGCGGAAGGAGAGGAAACTCCGGGACAAGGTGAGGTTTTCTGTCTCCAATGCAGCCTTATGCCCCTGAGCAAAAGTATGGCAGATGCCTGGAGATGTTCAAAAGTCTGCAACTACGGTGTGGTGCTCCCAGCTGCCTGGGGGGAATGCAGTGCGTGCAAAAAGACACCAGCCGTGAGGGATTCTGGGTTATAAAGGTTTGCTGCAGACAAGCCACACCCAAGCTCACTGCTTGTTCTTCAGAGTCTGAGGGCACTCAGTCCCTCCACGTGTAGCTCTCCGCTGCCTGTATAAATGGGATAGAGTTTAGGATTTCACCTTTGAATATTTTTTTATACTGGAGATCCAAGCCTGTGTATAGCACCAGATGGATACTGCATTTCAGGTTTCAGATAACACGGCAGATTTCCCCCACCTTTCTCCAGGCACAGTCTAAGCTTATATACAGTGGTCCAAACTTCCCCCTTCTGCCCCCACTACATCGACTGATAACCTAAGCTCTTCTTTTCAAATGGGGCAAGCCTGACACCTTCCTCCTTGCAGATTCCCTCTGCCCTCTTCTCCGATTTTCTCAGCTTCAAGGTCCAGGTCCAACCTTTACTTACACTCTGATACCTGTGCTTAAGCCATATGCACTTTTCCACAGCCAGCCTCGCTCTCTCCCCGACCGTGCTGTGTCTTGCAGACACGAGAATGGAGAAGCAAAAGTCTGCTGCCCAGCCCCATCCTCTCATTCTCTTCTGTGTGTCCCAGCAGCCCAAATTCCTCAGGCTTGTCCTCTCCTCTGCTTTTGTACGGAGAAAAGGGATGTCTGTGTACATCCGGACCCAACTCAAAACCATCCTGCGCTTGCCTGTCTCCGCAGCTTCCCTGTGCGTGCAGCCTACCTCAGCCTCGGCCCATGATGATGGACGGCAGTTACAACGACGGGGATGTGAACGAACTGGGGCACTACGTGTCCGAGAACGGAGACAAACAAGACCGAATGATGGTGCAGCTGGCGCTGGGCTCTGAGAGGGGCTCAGGCAGGAGGAAAAACCCGAGATACGTCAGCATGCGGATCGACACTCATGCCATCGACAAGTACTCCAGGATAATATTCCCTGGGGCATACATTCTCTTTAATTTGATATACTGGTCCATTTTTTCATAAATATACGTAACTTCTGTAGTCACAGAGCACTGTGACATTAAATGAAAGTATTGTCTCATAGGCCAACAGAAAGAAAATGGAGAATTGTTTTGACTGGAAGGAAGACTGATTTTTTTTTCCAGGATTGTTTTTTTATTAGCTGTAACTCATCTCTGGCATAAATAGTTGTGCAAGTTTCACATTTCAGCAAAATATATGATACACAATCTAAAATTTTATACTTCTTTAAAGCTGTACTATGTTCCTTTTTGTGCCTCACAGGCCACTGTAAACTATTTTAACAAGTGACTATAATTGCCAGTTGCTTATACATGGTGCATCCTCCATTTTGTGCCCCTGAGATCCTAATTCTCGAAGTACCTGAGTGCATGTGCACATCTCTCAGCTCAGCAGGCTTCTCACGTTCAGTACCAGTGAATACAAAGAATATGCAAATACTTGCACGTTTGCAGGATGAGGTCAGAAATAGTCATTAGAAACACAAAATATCCAGTACTGGGGAACACTTTGGCAAGGTTATTGCTGGCTCAAGCTTCCTTACACTGCTAAATGCGTGCTGCACCGACAGGTCCACGCAGGAATACGTTCAGATTTGTGCTTCGTCTTGATCATATTCAAAACAAAGAAATCTTTCCAAGCTGTTCTGACTATCATTTTAAAATACGACTTGCAATGTACATTTACTAAGGGATGAACAAAGGCCAGACTTTCTGCAACACTAACCAAACCCTCTGGGAAATGCAGGAGCTCTCCTTGGATCTGCTCATTTGGGTCAGGGGGAGTTTTGCTCTTGAATTTCCTGGGAGGGGGAACAGGTTTCGCTACAAAATGATCCAGGGAAGACAATCAGGTGTCTAGAAAACGACTAAAACTACCCCAGGAGAAGCTGCTTCTCTCTGAGATGGTCTGGGCGTTACTGGTCTGTACAGCCTGAGAACCTGGTGCAGCCTGCAACTTCTTGTCCCTGCTGAAGCCACTGGTAATTGCACTCGCTTCCAGGAAAAGCCTGGTCCATCCATTTTTACTAAAAGCATAACGGAAAGGTGCTCAACAGGTGACAAAGCAGTTGTAAGGACTTTATATCTGAGTTACTAAAGATACCATGCCAAAAACTTTGGAATTAAGTAAAAACAAGAGTCTACCACGAGCCAGCGGCTCCGTTGCAGACACAGGTACATCTAACCGACTCTGCTTTCATGCTGCTTCCGTCCCCCCCAGGCACCCTGCAGCCCACCGTGCCCCGAGAGCAGGCTCAGCACCTTCCAGGGCAGAGGCAAGGAGACACAGCTGGAGCTGGGGGCACTCGGCATTGACCGGAGTCCCAAGTCTCCACCACAGTTTCTGCAGAGCAGCCAGCCAGCATAAACACTCCTTAAGGAAAAGGCAAAATCTGTAATGCAGAAGTAATAAAATATTTCAGGGAAACAAGAATCAGTTGAATGGAATCAGGGGCCTTTACAGTAACAGGAGCACCAAAGGTGTCACAGAAAGTGAGGTCGTCAGTTTGACCTGCTGCCCTGTGTTACCAAGTTACACTCGCAAAGCTAACCCAGGGTTTGGATTAACGGGACTTTAAACCTGTGCGTGATTTTGTACACAGTTATGAAATTCATTACTCCTTGCACAGCAGATGCTGTTGTCTTTCACAGGTGTAGCTGCCCTGAGAATCAGACCAAAGCAGCTGTGTCTCCAGAATGAATCTTCTTATGTGAAATCTGCCCTAGACTGACGGATCTGCCGCTCCATGCATTAGGCTCGTGAAACAGACGTCGCAGTTGTTTGAACAGTGCTGGCCATTGCTTTAATTTTATGTGTAAATAAATGTCATGGAAGCATATTCCGCATTTCTTACAACTGCTGAAATCATGATCTGTAAAACTCCCTACGCTCTTCTTGCACCTACAGCCTGCACTCCGTAGGTGTGTGTAGGTAGGTAAGGCAACGAAACCACAAAAGCTAACGTCATTAAAAGACACGTCCACCCATAAGATAGTTATACTACTACACATAGGCATTTTTTTTTCACATACACACACTATCTTAGCTTCATTTTACCAAGTTTCCTTCATATCATATTATTCTCCAGCGAGATTTTTCCAAGATATTTTAAAAAAATGCGTATTTTCTTAAACCATGTACACTTCAGTCAAATGAAGGTAGAAAGGTCACTCTGGCAGCAGCTGAAAGGCTGGCCACCAGGTTTGGCCACCCCTCCCTTATCCCGAGAGCACCTTCCCCCACAAACAGCTCCAAGATTCCTGGGGCACCCGCTCGCACAGGGATGTATTCATCCAGCTCTGTAAGAACCCGCTTCTTTCTGCAGCTGTAAGCACAGCACGAACAGGAGTGCCAGATCTTACACTCAGCTCTCCGGCTTCGTAAGAAGCTTGCTGCTGTGTAGTCTGCTGCAGTACTGTACATTCCTTTATAGACTCTTTAATCTCATGCTACGTACATTATTTGGCATCTGCCCAGCATGTTAAGGGAGATTTTGAAGACACAAATGGGAGTTGGACTTCTGAATTGCCTGGCTTTCGGTGGGAGACTGGTTTCTAATTTCCCATGTGATTTTCAAAGTTTCCCTTCCAGCACAACTCCCTGAACAGATTGCCCGACCTCCATATTTGGATTTACACTGTTAATTTACTTGTGTTTTATTTGGGAAACTCTAGTGCCTTTTCAGTCTTATATAAATGTGTATATAGCTGTATTCTGTAAGTACAGGATATGTCACATACAGCCAGTGTTTGCTATCAACAGCTCATTAAACATACTCATTAAACATATTTACATACGCAGTTTTTCAGCTTTTAACCTTCTAGCATATGGTTTTTGTATACAGTCACTAACACTCTGCTCCTTTCCATTTCCACAATAAATCAGTGATTTGCTTGTTATGGTCTATTTCTAGAAACACTCAAAATCACAATAAAACTTAACATTTGCACAGCATCGTGTGTTTTCTACCTCATAAAGAAAGATCTCCAGGAGTTTATACATGTACACAAGACCTTTTTGCTCAGGATCTGATCCAGTCAAATACCACATGTCACTACATCCTGTGATGCCAGTAGGGCTGCAGAGCCCTGGGATTTCACAGGCAGGACTCTGGTAAGAAGCCTGCACGCAAACTACAAATCACCAAGGTGACATTAAGGCTTCCACCTCAGACCGCATCTGTTATGGTCCTCGTTCTTCTCCCTTAGGGCGATACTTTGCAATATAATTCAGACCAGTTTCTTGGAGGTTAACCCAAAGCCTAGCTGAGGATTATGCTGGTTTTAGCAGTTGACGTGTATTGGCAGGTCTGTCTTGATGATGGAGAGACGCAAGTTCTGCCTGTAAGCATGTCTAGGTTCAGAGCTTTAAGGCTGCTCATAATTACTGATAGGCTGAAGTAGCAAGGATAACTTCAGTCAGCAACAGACAGAATAGTGAGAAGGCACAAGGAAAGATCAATGATCTCCTTGAGTACTGTGCTCAGTTTTTGGCCCCTCACTACAAGAAGGACATTGAGGTGCTGGAGCATGTCCAGAGAAGGGCAACGAGGCTGGTAAGGGGTCTAGAGAACAAGTCCTTCGAGGAGCAGCTGAGGGAGCTGGGGCTGTTTAGTGTGGAGAAGATGAGGCTGAGGGGAGACCTTATTGCTCTTTACAGCTACCTGAAAGGAGGTTGTAGTGAGGCAGGTGTTGGTCTCTTCTCCCCACTATCTAGCAATAGGACAAGAGGCAATGGCCTCAAGCTGTGTCAGGGCAGGTTTATATTGGATATTGGGAAAAAAAAAATTCTTTACTGAAATAGTGATCAGACATTGGAATAGGCTGCCCAGGAAAGTGGTGGAGTCACCATCCCTGAAGGTGTTCAAAAAAAGTGTAGATGTAGCACTTCAGGACATGGTTTAGCAGTCATAGTGGTGTTAGGTTGACAGTTGGACTTGATGATCTTAGAAGTCTTTTCCAGCCTTAATGATTCTATGAATCTCCAGTAAAAAGGTATTCTCATAACAATCAAATCGCTAGACACCTGCCTTTCTACATGTTGCACGCCCAAGCAAGTGATTCTTTCGGTACAAAACAGATCCAAACTCCCTGCAAGCCCAAATGAGCAAGCAGAAACCCCTGGTTGTCCCCTCTCCTGTGCTTGCTCACAGAGCAACATGGTGTTTGGTGGAGCACTGAAAGAGTAGTGATGAGAAATTAAAAGCAACTGTGAGAGCACCTGTACCGCACATTCCACAACAGAACACAGCTCATTCAGAGGCTGTACAACACCTATGGCCATGCAGATGCTGAAACCAATCCATGAAAGCTGAACTAATTGCAGGGCATGAAGCCTGTTCCAATCTCCAAGAAGCAAAAGTATACATTAACAGGAAAACTAAGGAAAACTAGAACTCCTGATGAACTTTAAGTACTTACCAGTTGTAACAAAGCAGGACTCCAGCACTGCAATCCTGATGTACTGCATTTGTGTGCTTTTACCCTTCAGTAGGGTCTTGGCAAGCTAAAAAGAGATGAGCCTTCGCTATGTTTGCCAGTTACCTTTGAGACTGAACAGCTGAAAAGGTTAACTTTGTATAGGTACTCTGGAGGTATATATTCTTTGAGTATATATATAAAATACAGTACATTCTTTGTATAGGTACTCTAGGTGCTCTATATAAATGGCTGCTAAGACTATCCACAACCACATGGACTTCATGCTTTCCTAGGACTGAGGCATTTGGCTTCTCATTATTTTTAAATAAGGTCATTCAGACGCAGTTGCAGCTGAGAAGTTCTTGATGAGTTTGTCAGATACTTTTGGCTTCCATTAGCAACCACAGGAATCCAAACCAGCAGCGACCTTACCCAGCTTACGGAGTTTGGGTAAGAACTGTTAAGAGGGATGCACTTTTGCTCCCTAATGAAACCACCGGAATGTGGGTGCCAGCAGCAGCCAAGCAGACAGGCTGTCAGACAAAGGTTCTGTGGGGCACTGCTACTTTCAGGACCAGGAAATGGTAAACCTTGAGGAATAACAGAAATCATAGACTGACTTTTTATTTTAAAATTATTTAATTGTAAACACTTTGCTCCTAACAAAAACCTGTTTCAATAAATGCTGTTAGCAAGCTACAAGGAGACCACTCTCAACGAATACTAGACAAAGACTGACCTCAGCAGCTGATACGTTGTGACTCTTCTTCACAGGCACCCAGTCTTGCTTTGTGACTGCCATCGGGTCACATCAGGTACACATCACTCGGGCAACGGGAACAGAACGAGCAGAGAAATGTGATTCACAAGAACATAAAGCTGCTTCCTCATTTACTGTTTGAAGAAAGGCTGCTGGACCTCTCTACACCAGGCAGCTTAGCCCAGCAGGTTACAGCTTCTCTCCTTCAAATCTTTTTGTAAAAAGAAATCTAGCACATATCATGGTTTACTTTTTCTTTTATTCTAAACCAGGCACATCTTTTACTTGAGTTATAGGACAGACTAAGTAAGGAAACACTGCAGCTTGCTAGGGTGGCAGAGGCTTTGAGTTCTCCACAAAGTCTGGACATAATCACCTCACCCTTTAACAGCTGTGATTTGCTATCAACTGTTCAGAATCATTTCAGCAATTACAGTTTATTACCTACACATTTTGATTCATTACTGAAAGTACTATTCTTGACAAATATTCCAGTGTTATTAAATTACAAACAGCTTGAGGAAGACTGAAGTTATGGTAACTTAAAAATATGCCAGATGTATTTCTATAAATATGATTTATGAGCATAAGTTACAGAAAATCAAAGCAAGTTTTATTCTCACAGGAAATAAATTTCATCTATAATGGCACTGCAGTAGTAAAATCGTAACATTAAATCCCAAACTGCTTTAGTTCTGCACCTTAAGAACGAATGTTCTGAGACAAATCAGAACTAACTTGCCTGGGGAAGCTGAAAAGTCTCCATCCTTGGAGACTTCCAGGATCTGGCAAACGAAGCCAGGCTCACCTGATCCAGTGTTGGTGGCAGTCCCGCTTCAAGCTGGAGGCTGGACCAGGTTTAGCCTAACAGCAATCCTTCAGAGCGCCCTCCTAAGCACTGTTCCTATTCTATGAATTCTAACATGTTTTAATAGATAGAATAGCCCTAAGTTTATAAAGACTACCATTAAATATTATATTTTGAAAGCATTAACCCTCACTATGCAAACTATGCTATGGCAAACCAAAACGCAAAGCTTAAGACATCCTCACTCTTACATAATCATATCAAAAAAGGGGGGAGAAAAAAATGAAACTATTCCAATGAGGTTATGCAGCACCCCAATATTAATCAAAGGGCAAGAAAATTCAGTCACAATTAAATTGCTTTATTGACATCAACCCATCTTTAATCAGTACTTCAGTTTCATATTAATTCCAGCAGTGATTACAACAAAATTAAGACACACTTAGTGCAGAAATGTTTAATCAAATGATCTTGGACATGATGCAGCCAACAGCCAGCCAGTCCGGACAAAGCAAACTGAGAAGGCTGTGAGGCACATCAGCTTGCAGGAAACACAACAGTGCAGCACGTGTTCCTGTCACTGGGATTCCAACACTCCATCTTCAAAACAGCAAAGCAAGAAGTTAAGCAGTTCACGCAGGAGGAAATAAAAAGCCACATACATGCAGGAAATTCACAAACCAGCTTGTTAACCCATTAGAACTTCATGAATTGTAACTGTGTCTGAGAACTGGCACAGCAGGGTTTAAATTAAAAGTTAACAAGAAAGGTCCTTTGATGAATTTTGGACCAAATTTCAGCTGGATTTAGCATCCAACTTACTATCCTGGACTTGCCTGTAGCTCAGACTCCAACCCTCATCTGTTTCATGCATTCCCCTGTCAAAACTGTCTGCTAATGAAAGCCAGGATACCGCTGTTAGAACGATGGCCCATCTTGTAACCTGCAATACTTACAGTCATGCTCAACTTTTCAAACAGCTGGCTTGTAATACAAAACAACCCCCTTGAATTGTGCCTCTGGTTCTTACTGAAACAAACACTTCCTTTTTCCAAAGACACTGAGCATTTAATAGATTAACAGACAGTCTGTGCCCTATTACCTACAAGCACAGAGGCTGAAGTATCAGAAAGTCTAAAACTGTCAAATTACCTTGTCTACACTGCCTACGTGCCACACAAACAGTAGTCAGCCTAGTCACACTTTTTTTCCTTCTAAGAAGGGAAAGACTCAATAGAATTCTTCAGTAACAGCTGGAGGTGCGTTACAGAGTGCAGAAATGCAGAGGGACTGCACAGTTAAACAAAGACAAGGAATCTGTTTTTTCCAAAACTAGAAACTGAACGTAGAAATCAATAAAATATAAACTCTGATTAGAATTCTAGAGTTTACCATATAGAGACTGATGTTGTTGAAAATAAGGTTTCTGACATTATTTTGAGTATTCTGACTTCCTGGGGAGTACAGTTTGCCTGATGACTTCTCAGAAGCTTTCTTTAATACCTATGCTTAGGAAAATGTTACCCAGAAAGCTGTTTTTTCACTCATTCTGTTCACCGACTCGGCAGTTTTTATCCAAACAAAAGATTAGTTCTTTCTCTACGTATTCACGTGATCCTTTAACAAGCAAATTAAAAAAATCCTGAGAGGTCTGGACACACAGACCACCACTTAGAAAATACTGGCAACATTAACGTCTCTGGGAAGCAAAATAACGAGGATTAAACAGATTAACCATACAACATGCAAAGGACAACTGGCAAGACTTTACAGATCTGCTGCTTAGGGTGTGGGAACAAACAGGCTCCAGAAGCCAGTTACTGCACAAGCAAGCTTCTCAGAGCTTACTACAGGGGTTTGCACACAACCAGTTTAAGGTTACCTTCATTTACTGCTTCATAGTACCATGCTTGCATCTTTGTGAAAAAGACTTCCACTGGTTTTGCTAAATTTATACACACCCTTCAGATCAGTTAAGCTAGTGCAACACCTTGCGTAGACACTTGCATTGCCTTAGAGCAGAACTTCAGAAAGGTGCACGTGCATTTTCCTGCAGTAGTTCAAACGTGCTAATTTAAACAGGTAAGCATTTAGATGCTTTAGATTTTCTGATCGATGACTTCCCCACAACACCTCCAAAAGTTATTAGGAGGAAGGTCAAAGCATTTCAGGACACATCAACCATTACAGATCACACTTCCATACAAACAGTTTTCTTCCATTGCTATAAGCTACTATTGTCAAGACCAGGCATGCTTCCAAATATATGCCCCTCTCCCCAGCGAAACCAGCTCAGGTTTTAAAGATTCTGTCTTGCTCCAGGAAAAAGTGACTGGTCAGACAGAAATGCTTCGTAGATCAGATTCAGCCTATGATCACCAAGCGAACAGTGCTTATTTAAGAACAGAAATTTCCATGTAAATGACATATTTCCCTATACAGAATATAACTTTAGCAATATATAGAAAACCACAGACAAGGGATCTAAACACTACTATTTAACTTAAAGACAATATATTCAAGATCTCTCTCTAAAATTCATCACCATACTGAATACAGCAAACATTAGAGCTAGATGAAATTGCACATTTTTGAAAGCAATCATACTCTTTGCTTCTTCTAAAGTCCCCCCAAAAAATCAACCTTTCTTCAGCTATGTGTTTATCCAGCCCCTTCTGGGATTTAAATACAGCGTCTCCATTATGTGAATCCTACTGAGAAAGGTTTAATAAAGCTTAGTGTGATGCGCATGCTCCTATGCCAACGCCAGATCCTTTGTTAGATTCTACTGGATTTATTTGCCCCTCTTCTTTTAGCTTCACCTGTCTGAAGTCTTCCCTGACTTCTTCCAGCAGACTTGGCTGGAAAATGACATCCAGTGCTGTCATCGCCAAAGCTTTCGCTGTGCGCAAAGCATAGAACTGAGCATCCTGTGACCCTGCAGAAAAAAAGTAAGAGAAATTCAAGATTAGATTACTAATACTACATACTGACCACTAGCTTACTGCATAAGACATTCTGTAAAATAAGATATTCAAGTTTCAATTGCAAGACCAGTTTAAGAATCTACTTGCATGAAGTATGTCTTTTCTGATGCCTCAAAACAAATCTTCACATATAAGTACTTAACTTTGTGCTACTGATGTAAACAATTAAGACTGAAAACAGGAAAATGAGTTTTCACATCTTCCTTTTCAGAAAATGCAGTTTACACAGTTATCTCTTATGTAAAAATAATTTTTATCTTCTGGGTTTAGAAACTCTTCTGACTATGCTTCTGGGGATAATCCTTCTAGTTTCTTCTGTCTAGATGGTATACAAAGTTAGGCTTTTAGCACAAGGAGTGGTTATCCTTCCCATATACATTTAACTTTAAACACAAAAATAGATAACCTACATTCAGCTTTTTTCTGCAACTCTACAATTAACTAAGTTAATTGTTTCAGAGTCCATATTCACCTCAGATCCCATCATGCTTGAAGAAAGTAACTCCCATTTCTACACAGGTATTCACATGCAGCCACTGTCCGATCTAGCACTTACACTTTTATACATATACTATGCAGTAGGTTTGAATGCCATAAAAGCATGTGAAAGCTTTAATCCTCTGTAATCTGAAATATTTATAAATTCTAGATTTGCTGTAGTGAAGAGTCAGCAAACAGTCCCTACAATGCATAAAGGTTCCAAATGTAAACCTCTAACCCTTTGCACTCCCACTCACCAGCAGCTTCTGTGTACTGCTCAGTATGATTCAATGCATCAGAGCCAATATAAAAATAAGGATGAAGCCCAGGGACTACAAACGTAACGTTTCCAAAGTCCGTGGAACCTAGAAGCAGCACAGAAATTCTCTTAACAAACAAGAGTTGAAGAGTTTTGAATGCTGTAAGAAAATGTATGATAGATATTATGTCCAGCCCATATCTAAAGTGGAATATCCTTTGCCCCAAATACTAAAATAAAAGCATTCCTAATGAGTCATAATTCATACAAAAATCTCCCATCACTGATTTATTTTCCCTAACTAGCCATCTTCAGATGCTGCTCTCCAGTGTGCTTCTGATCAATAATCAGTTACTGGACTGCAAGGAAGACGTATCAGCATGTTCCCATTCCATTCACTGGTATTTTTTTATCAAGCATGTCCTGCTACTCTAATTCAGAAACAATGAAAGCTGCAAACCTTGGAGCTTTGGGGAATTCAGCTATTTTCCTGCTACAGCCCTCAGAACCAGGCCCAATTCCTGCTTTTCACCAGTATGCAAATATTCAGCATTAGGTAGGGGACTCTGAAGTAGTAACAATCTATCTTTACACAAAAACAGATCGAGTATAACTTTTTCCTGTGCTTTTTGATTATTCTAAGTTATGGAAACCTTAGCAGCACAAGCACTCCTGGAATAACAAGACAAATAACTAGACAAAACACTAATGCTCTGTAGACAAAAAAATTCTTGATAGCAATGCTGCAGATTTTAATGATGATTCTTTCATGCCTGACTAGCACTTTCAGTGTGTCAGCTAGTGATAGTACTTATCTCACAGTACTGCCTTATCTATTTAATGATACCATCCAGAAGTAGTAGATCCTTCACAATAAATCACCCAGGAGTCTGCAATCACTTCCTGTGTGCCTCTTTTACCCAAACAAGCAATCCACTTGGTATTTGTTAAAATGACATTTAGAAGCTGGAGAAATCAACATATCACTTGTTATGAAATTCAGATACCAGAGGAAGCATTGTTTCATAGTGGGTAAAAATAGGGATGAAGAACTAAGATCTCAATTAACTTCCTTCAGGCCAATCAGAACTGCAAGAATTTTTTTCTTTAGCAAAGGCATATAAAATGACGGTTGCAAAGACTTAATATTATTTGTAACACATCAGGTAGCCTCCATATCATTATACTTTATGGAGAAGATACTGCTAATGCCTTAAGACTTAGCAACAAAATGACTGAAGAACACAGATTTCATTTGGAAACATACAGCTAATAAAAGTGAGTCCACAGAGCCTACATTATGGACCAAAGAGGACAAGACTAGCTTGCTATTTGCTTTGCCTACGAACAGAAACAGGAAGCCTTGTCCAAAACCATGGACAAACCATAAATTCATTATGCATTTGAAGAAAATCTAACTCTTGGCACAGCACCAAGTTATTTTAGTTTTCAGTAGTCTACACTATAGATCCATTCTTTGGTCAGTCTGGAAAGACAAACCAGAAGTACAGAAGTTCTGCCTACTCCAGACTAAACCAAAAGCTCTAGACCTGCCTTACTAAGTCCCAATATACAAACCGCTGGAAAGACTGTGTTGGCCTTTTTGCATCCAGCAAATTAAGCCTTAGCAATTTCAGTGTATCCCAGCTCTCAGTCATGGAATTCCACTTAAATTTATATCCATATCCAATCTACTAACAGTTTACAAGTTATTTTTGTTGAATGTAAGGGATTTAAACTTGGTATTTTCTATTAAGACGGAGAGCTTACCAAGCCAAAATCCAGGCAGCTTTTAACAAAAATGTGACGGTCAAATCTTCCCCTCCATCAGAAAAAAATCTTACGTTCTTTAGTGGTAATAACCTAGTGGCATATGTAAAACATGAGGTGTTCCAATGATTTCCATACAAACATTGGAAATGTATGCTTGCTAGAGATATACAGATTGGGATTCCCTCAGAAGCATAAATAATTGCATAGTTGTCAATGCAATACACAGACTTGTGCAGTATCTTCAACAGACAGGCATTGGGAGCTCCAGCCTCTGAAAAATACATCCTGAAGTTGATACTGAAGCCTCTTCCAGTCACTGAGCACGTAGCAGAAGCCAGTGTCACCACAAACATGAACGGAGGGGTAAAAAGCAAAATATTCCAGGAAGCATTTATATACAGCCCCAAGCTTCAACACTGGTATTTTCAAAACATACTGGCTCTTTCCTATGATTATCGGTATCAGTTTTGTGCACAGGAAGCCAATGAACCCCATGAATGCTAAAAAGGTCAGAGTAAGTTATCACAAGCGTGGGTGCCTCAATTAAGGCATGCAAACTAAGGCATCTTGCTTCGGTAGGTTATTGACATCCTGTAGTAGAGCTACCCTACCAGCAGAACGAGAAACAGGCCATGGCCCCTGGTCAAAGCCAACTCAGATTCACATTATTTCACACCATCCTGGCTGTGTGTCATGAGTGGAGTGTGCATGAGGCACACACAAGGTAGTGTGATTTGGTGGACTAACGGAATTCTTCGTAATGCTTAGCTGCCTAGAGCGATACCTGTAAGCAGACCGATACTAATACCCATGTAGAGGTGGCAGCGAGTATGCTCATCTGTTAACGACTTTTCTGCTGCACAGACATGGAGAAGCAACTGAGCTATCTTCCTTCCCTTTCAACAGAAGAAACTGATATCCTAAAAGAAAACATTGAAAACCATATGAAAACTAAACAGAAATAGAGGTCTTGAAAAAGATGAGATAAAACACGCAACCCCTCCCAAAAAGGGTAGCATACAAAATTCCACTCCTATGTCTCCGGAGACTGCTTTGTTATCACTCCTGAATGCCCACTGCAAAAATTCAGAGAAGCAACTGTGGAAAGAAAATTCAGTAAGGCCCACGGCAGTAATAAAAACGTAATTGCTCAAACACATTTTGACATTCAAGCAGCAATTTAAGTACAGGATAGGCATACGAAGAGTTTCAGTTTAAGCACGTTCATGTTTAGCATTTAGCATATCATGTAACTTACATGAGAGCGCACTATTACAAGTGGGTGTCTGCACTAAGTTCATTCAAAGCCCTCCGAACCAGCAGGATCACCAGTATTCACGATCTTCACCCGTAATACAATCGTTTGAAGGAAGCAACTAGCAAAGCTCCATAATGTTTCACTACAGTAAACACTCTAAAATAAGGTTCCTCGGTCCCTTTCTTAGGCTAAATGAGCAAAGCAGTAAATCTTACTTGTACCACACTGAACGAAATAAAAAGAAATGTGCATTTAGTTATAATTTGCTTTTAAACCCAAGACAATGAAGCAATTGGAGAAAATATGCCAGTGTCATTTTAATTTAGAAAGGAAGAAGAGACAAAACAACCAGAACACCATTAGATACGCTGCCTTCCCCCCACAAAAAAGTTTGTAGTACTCTATACCCAAACACCAAGATCTCAACTATCCACGGATAATCTCCATTTAATGTACAGAAGATTAGTACGGCAACCAAACTAATTAGAATAACAGTTTCTTACTGAAAACAATCTTTTCCTTTCAACCAAAGAGTAAAAGTTTTATATATACAGTTACAATCAGTGGTGAAGGCTATAAAGTATCAGCAGCAGTTATAAGACTGGAACAGAGCTCCTGCAGAAAGATTCTGGAAAAAAAAACTGTTAAGGGTAACGAGAAACCCACCTGAGCATTCAAGAATTCACACTCCTATTACTATACCTCCGCTAGACCAAGAAAGTGAAATAGTTTGAGACACAGCCAAAACTCAGAAGTAAACACCTACTTGAATGGAATCCTTTGGAAAACTAATCTATTGGACTCGTGAACTAAAATTAGAAGCACAGAATACCTGTTAATGGAGAAAGGTTTAAATTAGGTTTACTGAGAGGCTTAAACTTCCAGTTTAAAATATCTTCAAAAACTCCCTCTAAAATATTAGTTAGATGCTAGAACATTTGTTTATATGTAATCTTGGAAAATATTGTTAAACAGGGTTCCTAAAAACTAAATCTCATCTTCATTCATAGCATAAACCAGAATTCTGTATTTCAAAGTAACAGAACGAGCCGCAATTCATTCCACATCCTCCCTCATGTTCTCAGTAAGACAGTTCTTATCTTTCCATCCTTCCATCCCTCCTGCCAACCAAACTGTTTCTTACTTGAAATACTCACAGAAATATTATCAGAAAATGATTACTGTCTTCCATACCCGTTTGGAAAATTTCTCAGCTTCTACAACAAATACAGAAACACAGGCCAGAGGTACGATCCTTTTGCACAGCTTCAATTTTCTAATTTGGCTTTCTTCTTCTGACCAAACTACATTTAATACACCTCTAATCCCATTATTTTATACATTTACGAGTTGATCAATCTAAGCTTAAGTCATAACAAAAAAACCCAGATCGAGTTACCTGACAAACCATTCAAGACGCAGTCTTCTGATATAAACTCTATTCCAAGCTTCTTTCCATTCTCCTTGTAAACCTTCTGCAGGCTCTTATTTGGAAGCACGTTGTAGTAATCATTTTCACCACCTTTTATTTCCACCTAGACAAAAACCCCAAATGATTAGAAATTTTTCACCAATCTAAGCCAGCTTAATGTAAAGAATTTAAAGGGTGGAAAAGTTAAATATATGTCCATACTTCAAGCCCATGTCAAAACAGACATAAGTGCCAAGTTTTTTTCAAAAAATGCAACATTCTGCCAAATATTAGCCTTGATCAAAACACAGCTGGTGCTTTGTCAAGCTTGCACTAGATAGCCAAATTCCAGAAGCATGGATTTCACTGCGAGTATCTCCAAAAATAGTAAGCAAACATTTCCTGTAACTTCTAACGATTTCCACTGCAGGTACTACTAAGTTACACAGAAATCAATTCAGTCTCTCACCAAATTCTATTTCACTATTTTTGTTTAGAACACTTCCAGTAACTACAGTCTCATTCATGAAATGACTTCACACAGGCAAGAAGCTTGAAAATAAATGTAAAAAACGTACTAATGTCAAGTTTCAAAAGAGATCTCGACTTTCACTCTACATAAAGTACACTTTCTAAAATCCTTTTCTAGCTAGAGGGGAGAGGCCATACTAGGAAAACAGCATCTAATGCCTCAAATAGACTTGAAAACTCACTAGGTCACATTCATATACACTATACCTGTTTGTTCTGATGAGCACAGACATCCTTTTCACAGCTCTATTAGCCATCGGCCTGTAAAAATGGAGCAGGTAGAACTGCCCATCTTAGCAATACATTGCAAGGTAATGATACTGGCAGAACCAGCTACAGGAGAGACACTTCCACTTACTAAAATAAAAAAAAATGAGCAGAACACTAACTGAAAAAACCAGTCAGTTTTTCACATTTGTCTGCTATGTGACCCTGCTGTTTAATGGGGCAAAGGAAATAGAGGGATGCTCCAGCTCACTGAAAAAATCCTAAAGGTCACATACATCTTGAGGAGCCAGGAGGAGGATCTTGGAAATTACAGACTGGTCAAACCGTCCTATCCTCAAGCTCCTGGAGAGATTATAGAGCAAATAAATCCTCCTAAGATCCATGTCCAGGCACATGAATCATAAGGTGACTGTGACTATCCAGCATAGATTCATGAAGAGCAGATGGTGCATGACCAAGCTTAGCTTTTCATGACGACAGGTCTGGCTCAGTGGACACAGAAGACATTCAGGCTCAAAGTGTCATGATCAGTGGCACAAAAATCCGTATTGCTGCCTGTTACTTGTAGCATCCATCTGCAATCAATACTGGTGCCATTACTGTTCTAGTATCTCCATTATTGATGCAGACAACACCTGTGAGACCACAGCTGGTATACTGTGTTCATTTTTGTGCTCCTGAACTGTATGTAGACAGGAGAAGTTCAGGGGAAGACCACTAACACGATTAGAGTGTTGGAGAACACAACATACAAGGAAAGGCTGAAAGAACTTGGTTTCTTAACCTTCAGAAAAGAAGGTTAACCTGCCTACAGCTACCACATGGGGAGGGTAGAGATAAGACTTCTCAGAGATGCCCAGTGACATGACAGGAGGCAACAAAGGAAACTCCTATTAGATACAACAGAATCAAAGAAGTTAGTTGAAGTTGGAAAGCACCTCTCGAGTTCATCTTCTCCAACTTCCCTGCACAAGCAGGGTCACCTAGAGCTGGTTGCCCAGGACCATATCAATGCAGCTTTTCAGCATCTTCAAGGATGGAAACATAAGTCTCTCCAGGCAACGCATCCCAGTGCTCAGACAGCACAGTATAAAAACCAGGATAACCCCTGTTCAGCATGAGATGGGTAGGGCACTGTTGAAAGAGGTTGTACAATTTCATCCTTGGAGATACTCAGAAGTCCACAGGCACTGAGGAATCTGCTCTAACTCGTCCTGCTCTGAAGAGCGGCTTAGACTAGATGACTTCTGGACGTGTCTCCCAATCTAGATTATTCTATGATTCTATGGCATTCTATTCACAAAACCAAGCTTTCTTTCGGGACAGAATTGCAACAGAATAGCAAATAGTATCACTGACATTGTGATTTCTTTCAGCTAAACACCACGCAGACAAATGCTATAAGCCTCAGCTCCCTATTCTGGCCTACCTTATCTCTAGCGTAATAGAAACGCATGACCACGAACATATTCTTACTTTGCATCCTGTGGCCAGTGCTGCAGATTTGAAGCAGTTCTCAACCTTCTCTGTCAGAACAGAAAGATCTTTCATTGAAGGGGCACGCAAGTAAAACTCAAGTTCAGCATAAGAAGGAATGATGTTAGGTTTCACACCACCATTTTTTATTACACCTGCAGAAAGGGAAAAGTCATGTTATCTGTGTTAAATACAAATGCTTGATCTTCAGCCCTGTAATGAAACTCCTTGCTCAAAAACTAAATATATAAACCAAAAAAACCATCAGCTGAGCATGAAATATATAAAGAATGTCAAAAATACAATATGTGGACAAAGTTTCTTCATCACATCAGATTAAGTGGAATATGTGCATGTTGTTCAGCCCAATTTAATTGCATTCTTTGGTTAGACATCTGTTATAAACCTGAAAACAAGTCATACTAGCATTTGTAGTTAATACCCTAAAATTCAATGCACCAGAGTCGTACAACAATTTGGCTGCCATTGAACAAAAAAAATTGTTATAAAGGCTACCTTGGATTCCAACTTTTAAAGGTTTCCTCAGCTAGAGTATTTCCAACTTATTTTGCCAGCTTGGAGAGAAATTGAGTAAGCTACATTTCTCAGCAATACTGGAGTAATGTGTGTTGCAATGCACAGGAAGTTAATTAGATTCCTCATACTAATTCTTTAGAAATACTGTGATGTGCAATACACGTAGTTTTATTCAAGATCAAAGTTTGAGTTGAAAGTGTTCCCTCACAGAAATGTGTGACAACTACATGGTTTTCAATTATGGCACCAGAGACATTACCATAAAAGACCGTAATCTTTAGATACTTCAACGATAAAACATACAGACCTCAATTCTACATTAGATTTCAGTGCATTAACAGCTCACTGCTTTCAACAGGCTGTTTGTTTCCCTGGCCTCCTATCGTCTCTCTCTCTCTATATATATGTTTTATATATGTATGTGTGGGAAAAGATTCCTGTAGAACCTGAGAAACTATCTACCTTAAATGTTCCTCCTGTGCAAAGATGACTAACAAAGCTAGTGAAGGGTCTAGAGCACAAGTCTTACGAGGCGTGGCTGAGGGAACTGGGGTTGTTCAGCCTGGAGAAAAGGAGGCGGAGGGGAGATCTTATCACTCTACAACTACCTGAAGAGAGGCTGTAGTGAGGTGTGTGACAGTAACTTCTCTCAAGTAACTAGCAATAGGACAAGAGGCAACAGCCTCAAGTTGCACCAGGGGAGGCGTAGATTGGCTATTAGGCAAAACTTCTTCACTGAAAGGGTTATCAAGCATGGGCACAAGCTGCCCAGGGAAGTGGTGGAGTCACCACCCCTGGAGGTGTTTAAACGACATGTAGATGTGGTGCTCAGAGACATGGTGTAGTGGTGGACTTGGCAGTGTTAGGTTAACGGCTGGACTCAAAGGTCTTTTCCAATCTAAACGCTTCTATTATTAAATGGAAATACTGCACAAACTTATTGATGTGTGTCACTGAAACCTGAAAGGACAGCACTATCAGGATGCAAACAGGCAACAAATCTTTACTTTTGGTGCAGAAAACCTACGAAGACTATGAACTCCCCTCTCAAGTAAAACCCTTCCGATCTTGAATACAGTCAAAGTAAACAAAGTGCTGAATTAAACCACTATCAGTACTAGTCCATAACAGGAACAGCTCCGATGAGAGGGACAGACATCACACAAAAGGAACAAGCAACTAAGTCGTCATGAATTTGCACAACGCACATCATTATATGTCTGCTCAAAACAAGTAGCTTAATGAGTAAACGGTTTTCATTTGTCTTCCAACACATTTGTAAATGGAACTGGATAAAGCCTAAGAATATGTCTGCACTTCAATTTCAAAGCAACTACAATATGGACTGGACAGCAGATCTAGCTTAAAAGTAGGCTGCCTGCACACTACCAGCAGCACTTCGCATGCCCTGCTTCTAGATAGAATTTTTTTTTTTACAGCCTAATACAACTTCTTGCAGAAAAAAAAATTTCTACATTCCTATTTTTCAAGGGGGCAACATTTAATTAATACATAAGTTTCTTTCCCCCCTACTTATGAAATATTAGATAAACTCCAACAAACATTGTTTAAGTACATAAAACATTGCTTAGAAATTCTAGACTTTAAGTAATGGAAATTATTTCAGTTCTTGTTAGTGGGTTAACACTAAGATTTTTAGGATCCTTTAAGTCAGCCACAGCTGTTACTGCAAGCTTGCAACACAAGACCTCCAACACACTGCTGTAAAGAAAGCATTTCTAAAATTAAATCCCATTCTGGCTGCTTATACTTTTCCATAGGTATTTTAAATATTTTCAGTTTGAAAACCAGGTTTATGACAGAAGTTGTATCAACACAGTAATTTAAGTTTCACTGTGGTTTGAGGAGGCTTTTTTAGATACTCAGCTGTTTTGCCTACACTACCCACATAGCCTTGAGAAACTACGAAGACAGCACTATTTAGTGCTTTAGGCTTAGATTTAACAGAAGACTTAGGCACCTCTAATTCTAAACCTGCAACGTATTAGTTCCAGACACCAAAACTCATAGTTAAATGCCTTGTTTCCTATAGAGCAATAGGACATAGAGCTAAGACTACGCCCACTATCTGAAATTCGTCTGGCTATGCTGCACAGCAGAGCTGCAAACATATTCATCTACAGTCAAAAGGCTTAGGGCTTCCAGACTCCATCCAGATATCCTGGAAAGAAATACACACATGTATTACAAAGTACAAGCAGCCGAGACGCATAATGATCATTAGCTCAGAACTTCTGGAAGTGTTTTAAGCTCGTAACAAGTATTCCAAATGGACAGGTCTACATTCACAAGTCCTGCAGAAATGGCAAAATTTACTAATTTCAACTTGGAAAAAGTTGCATCAGGTGTAATAAGGGAAATCTGGGTTTATAACTAAAGGGCAGATTCCAACTCAACTTCCAAAACAAAAAGAAATGCAATGATGTTGAAGGGGTATGCATCAAGCTTAATGGTTAACATGCCTTATCACAAAATGACTTTCTACTCGCTATTAAATATTAGAATCCAGGGCACATCTAGCTGACTGGGCTGCTAACCAGAACTATGGGCTTCTGCCATCACTTTTTTTTTTGTACTTCAGCAAATAAAACTTCAGTCACTAGACCACTACACCTTTCCATAAATGTAAATATAAATGCCATTTAAATAATGGAATGTCTACTACAAAAATGATGCAGTAACGCTTCATTTTTCAGAAGCACTTAATCTTACAGCTTTGCAAAAACTTGTACATAAGCTTTAAGGAATTCAAGGCCACATACCAAAATAAACTTAGGACTTTGTTTTTTTTCTTTCTGAACTGCAACTTCAAGTGTAAAGACTTAACATTTGCCTAGCATCTACCTACTAGATACCAGCGTCCTCTTTTGAATCTGACCCATAAGCCTATTTTCAGAAGTTAGTTCTGTACATTGACATGATTTCAAAGATTACAGACAAGCTTTTTAAATGAAATGGTGCTATTTGATTATATCTGAAGTGACTATACTAATTTAGTGAAACAATGCAGTATTTTAAATTATGGGATTTTGTGAGTTAGTATTTCAACAGCCTAAACTCTTACTTGCTGGACATTACGATTTAATGAAGATCTCACCATGAACTCTCCAGGTCGGTTTCATTTGCTGTCTTAAAACAGACAGATTGTTGTATGCAAGAACGGCAGCATCTAATGCATTAACTCCTTCCCAAGGATAAGCAGCAGCATGAGAAGCTTTTCCATAGTATTTCACAGTCACACTAGGAAATAAAAGGCATTGCTTATTTGTTTTTCATTCACTGAAAAAACCTCTAAAATAAAAAGTTCCTTTTGTTCACACAAATATTTAAGTTTTGTGCAGCAAAACACCAAACAATTTATCTGGCACTGTTGCAAAGTTGAACTATCACTGAGTGCAGGACGATGCCGAAAGACTTCTAGAAAACCAGTAAAATGGAACAGTATCAAGAGCCAATCAGGCAAAAGAGCTACTGAAAACGTACCACTCTACAGCCTTTCCTGAGATGTACAGGCTTCACATACTAATTGAATGTCTCCAACACCTTTCCTATGCCTCCTGACTCTTCTGAGATTTGAAGTTACTAACATTCTTCCCAAAGGATAACAAACCCTTTTCTCTGATTCAAAATTCGAAGTTGATTGTCCTAATTCTTGTGTATGGTATGTAAGACAGCAAAAGCATACTACTAAGATCACATACAAGCCACGTCTAAACAACAAAATCCAAGTTTTAACGTGCAGTAAAGGCATAACCTGGTATAAAATATACATTACCGTGCTACAGCAATGACGTTCTTTCCCTGCACACCTCAAAAATGTTGGTAGACAGGATTACAACAAGGAAGAAATCTAGTGCAAAGGTTATCCTCCAACTTCACAGAAGTCAAAATACTGCACTTAAACACATCCAGTAAGAATTCATGCTTGGCTTCATCTTATGAGGGCCATTTATACTAGCCTTACAAGTAGTTTAGTATTTCAGATTATATGAAAACTCTTTACATGAGAGGCAAATATTAAATACTGGCAACTATATAATGTATTGCTACTTATGAAATACACAAGTATTAGTTTATTAATACTAGAGATTTTAACTAAATCTGTTTTTACTCAATACTCAGTCCCTTACCTAAAAAACTCCATCCTCAAGCCCAGAGTTCACCCCTGAGACACACGACCTGTCTGCTACTCACCTAGCACCAGCCTAACTTACTTGTCTTGCACAGATGCCAACTTGGCCTCTCCTGAACTGACCCCTCATGCTCTGAACCATGCCACAGCCGTAAGTTAATACCAGAACTTAAATACTGGATAGCAAAGAGCGACACAATGGATTGTACTGTAGCAGCAGAAAATGTCTCCTGCTACTGTCTGCAATCCAAATTAACTGTGCCCTTTTCCATCATCACCCATCCTCCAAGACAATCATACATCCCATTCTGTAAAGTATGTTATTAAAAATTTATTATCATTATGAAATCAACGTAAGAAAGCTTATCCATTAACATCCCAAGCATTAGACTGCAACCCCTCAAATCAACTCACAAAGGTGGCTGGACTGATACCTTGATACTCTCCCACGTAGTGGAGAGAAGGCAAAGTAAAACAGAAAGTCACACTGCAATCTTTTTTTCCCCACAAGAAACATGTGCTTCTTCAGAAAAATGCTATTTTAGCATTCATTTTCTTGTACTTCTATTGCTACACAAATGCTGCACTTGGAAAACACCACCAGATTTTGGTGAGTAACAAAACCCTAAGCCACTTTAAGAATATTAACAGAAGAATGTGGATCCTGCTCGACCAACAATAAATAGGCTGATTAGCTGAAGGATAAGCAAGAATCAGTAAATTTTGGCATGTATTCACTACAGTTATCCCAGTATGTTAATTTTACTTCAAGCACGAGCCAGCTTCGGAGTTTGCACATCTAGTAATACTAGCAATTTAGTGATCATCAGTCCTTAAATTCCTTAGAAAGAACCAAAAGATAAATTACAAGCCATCAAAACAGTCTTTGTACCTTTTGAATCTCATAATAAATCATGACGTTAGCTGAGTATTTCAGGCTATTGGAGGTAGTAAGCTGTTTCACTCAGTACTTCAGTTCCATGCCCCTCCACATTCACAGTTTAAAGGCTGTCTAGGACTTGCATCTTACAGCAGACCATCACCTCTGAAGGGAGGTTTCCAAATGTTAAAGTTTCAAACTCAAAAGGCTATTGCAAGAGTTGAAATGAACAGAAAGACAAAACTATTCATGAAAACTGCATCCTGAAGATTCTAAATATAGTCATAAGGTACAGCAGCCAAAAGCCAAACTAAGTGTTGAAGGAGATTACAATAACCACTTAAGACTCTTTAGAAACACAGTGATGGAATATAGCATAGAGCTAGCTAGGTAAGGAAAACTAGGTGTTCCTAGCCTTGTCTGTTTTACCATAAAACTTTGCAGTAACAGAAGCAAATTATCCACCAGGAACAGCGCCGGCAAAATCAAAATGGCCAATAAAATCAAGCATACAGGAGCTGGAAGGTAGCACAACCAAGATGAAACCAGCTCTCAGGACAGTAACTCAGAAATGGTTGGACAAACAGTCATTTAATTATTACAGAATTTAGTCAGACAGCCAGACATAATACTTGGAAAAATACATTGCCCTGGAGGGAGGTTACTAGTGGAGTCTCTATAAGATACGACCTTGGGATCAAGAATCATTAGTAACGGTGGCACAAAATGTAGTAACAAAACCTGCTGATAGACTACTGCCGGGACACTACGAAAACATAAGAGGTTTATACCATCAAAGGAAGAACAGCATGGCCTTGCAGACTGGCAGAGAAAGAACAGATTGAAACTCAGGAATATTTTAAAAGATCACGTACTTACAGACTAAGCATTTGTCTAAGAGTTCATTGCTTGAAAATGACTGAAGAGAAAGCCCCAAACATGCCAGCTAGCTGTCTCCAAAACAATAAGGAAACACTATGGTCCCAGCATCAGCTGAGTAAGGTCTAAGGAAATTCCACCTGGTGTACTGTGTACAGTCGTGGTTACACACATCCAGCAAGGAGTACCTTCCAGGCAAGTCAAGTCACTCCAAGTACAAACAAACAAGTGCTGACACAGAAGAGCAAGGCTAAGCAAAAGAAGACAAGGCGTAATTTCTTCAAGAGTTACAGGGTTAGCTGGCAAAAAAAAAAAAAGCTGAATGAGGGTATGACTGCTGTCTATAGATATATATTGAGGATGAACATGAAGAAAAGCCAAGAACTACTCTGAATTAAAAAAAGTTGATGTGAGAGTTAATAGATATAAAATGGTGATGAGTAAATTCAGGCCAGAAGTTAATAAGGATCCAAACAGCAGTCAGGCTCCGCTGGCTGGCTCTTTCAAAAGTGGGAGAGAAACCCTGAAACACTTTCACAACTGATTTATTAATGCGTACAGCAGGCTACATGACCTGTTGCCCAGGAAAGCAAGGAATCAGGATCCATGAGACTCCCTCCAGCTGCATGCTCTAAAATTTAAAGAACAGGTGTTTTTTAAATTGAACTTTTGATAGATAAGATAATCACATGTAGGTATGCAAACAAGTGCTTAGAAACATCAGAAGAAATAATGGATTTTAAGGACACGGGCAAGATTATCTCAGAGCAGTCAGAGATCTTTAACACTAGGCTGAACATTGCACTTTGGAAGAACGGCTTGGTATCCAGAAACCGTGACCTGGCTCCTTAGCTGACTGCAAGTACTTCATCTGAAGGGCACCCGCAAGGTCCCCGGCCCTAGGTTCAGCCTCTTCCAGAGGAGCTCCCCTACTCGGGGAGGGGAGAAAAAAAGGCTAAGGACGAGCCAGCGCTTTCCACCCGAACCTGCTCACTCACTCGTGCTCGGCCACGTCGGGCAGGTAAGCCGCATTCTCTTGCGAGGGGTGCGCCATGAAAACCACGTCCAGGTCGTCAAACGCTCCAGCCTTTATCAGGTCTATTTTGCCCCCTCCTTGCTCTTCCGCGGGCGTCCCCAGCACCGTGACCTGCAGCACGAAGGTAGAGAGTCAGGGGCCGCCGGGCCCACCGGGCCTCCCCCTCCTCCTCCGCCGCCCGCGGGCGGGCTCTCACCCGGACGGCGACGGGCGCCGGCGGCGGCAGGCTCTCCAGGGCGGCCTTCAGCGCCAGCGCGGCGGCGGCTCCCACCTCGGCGATGAGGTTGTGCCCGCAGGCGTGCCCGATGCCCGGCAGCGCGTCGTACTCGCAGAGGAAGGCGACGCGGAGCGGGCCCGGGCCCTGGCCCTGAGGCGAGGCCGTGCCCCACTCGGCGCGGAAGGCCGTGCCCAGCTTGTAGCGCGGCTGCACGGCCCAGGCGGCGCCCGGCAGCTCCCCGCTAGAGAAGAACCGGGTCATGGCGTCGTGAGCCTGGTGCTCCTCGTACGCCAGCTCGGGCCGGCTCCAGATGCCGCGGCTCAGCGCGCCCAGCCGTGCCGCGTTCAGCTCCACGCTCTCGCACGCCCGCTGCTTCAGCTCCTCCAGCGCGGCGGCCGGGCCGCCCGGCAGCGGCTCCTGCGGCCTCATGGGGGGGCGGCGGTGCGCGACCTCCGCCACCGCCTGCAGCCACCTGCCCGCCGGCAATGAGAGCGCCCGGCCGCCGCCACCCGCTTTTATCGCCTCCTCGGCGCCGCGGGGCACGCTGGGAATCGTAGTTTCCCACCCCGGCCC
>Ga0065711_1033191_pt1 | contig 25949 bp, 14 predicted proteins | sample Hoacrofraction12_FD_59098 | JGI IMG/M metagenome (GOLD analysis project Ga0065711, IMG submission 59098) | Hoatzin crop microbial communities from Cojedes, Venezuela - Epithelial fraction 12 v2 (version 2) | ecosystem: Host-associated > Birds > Digestive system > Esophagus > Crop | place... | reverse complement strand
CTGAACATGAGGAAGAACTTCTTCCCTCTGAGGGTGACGGAGCACTGGAACAGGCTGCCCAGGGAGGTTGTGGAGTCTCCTTCTCTGGAGATATTCAAGACCCGCCTGGACAAGGTCCTGTGCAGCCTGCAGTAGGCGACTCTGCTTCAGCAGGAGGGTTGGACTAGATGACCCACAGAGGTCCCTTCCAACCCCTACCATTCTGTGATTCTGTGTGATTCTGTGATACATGGAGAGCTACTGGTACCGAATTTTTTCTAGGAATAAGTGCTGTTGGGAGGGGAAAAAAAAAAAACAAAACAAGAGTTGTTAAATGAACATCACCAGCTATAGTTATACAAACTTACAACACACATAACGCATCACATACAAAAAAAAAAAATTTACTGGTTGCTAGGCATCAAATGAGAGTGACCATTAATATCTATTAGGCTGAAGTGTGAGAACACTGTGATTATTCACGTTCCTTACCAGGACAGATTTCCAAGAGAGTCAAGTAACTCTCTCCAGAGCGCTGCATACTGCAACGCACGTTCTCTTCATGAGAACAGAAATGATCCTAGGGCTACTTTATATTACGTAAAGCCAAGCTATACTTCGCCTAAACATTTCCTAATGGTTTAACTAAGCTTAGGCAGGTCCTTGATTCAACTCTGACATGGTGCATGTTAGTACCACAGCACTCTTACTAGCCCATAGCAATGATATAAGGTCTTCTGTCCCTGCAGTACAGAAGTTTTAGAAATCATAACCACGTTAAAAATGAAGACCCACAAATGTCTCTCCCTCATTTTTCTCTCCACACTGACATAATATAATTATATGGTATGTTTCTGATTCATACAACACATATAAGTTACAACAGTCTACGAGCTGCTTTAATACAGGAAAATGCCAAACAAGAGCAGGATTTTACTTTCTCTTTTATTTTACACATTCCCTCAGAGTCATTTTAACAGCAAAAACAACTGACATTTTACCAGTCCCTCAGTTATTATCCTGGAGCGTTAGACCCTGTCAGAGGAACACTCCTGCATTTTCTTTCAGTTCTTCTACAGATGACAATCTTCTGGGGAAGCACAAGTGATGTGGAATCCAGACCCCTAACCCAATGCAGCACTCCAATGAGAAATGGATTTTTTTCAAGGCAGACTGATGAAGATGGAAGATTTCAGAGCACTCCTACTTGAAGCATACAGTTCCCCCCAAAAAATATCTAGACCTACTCTACTACTACGTGGAACACTAACGGAGAAGACCTCAAAGGCCAATGCTCAAACCCTTTCCTCGGCATTCAGTTTTGCGGGGAAGCACAAACCAGTCACTGCTTTTCTAAGTAGAGGAAGCTGCTTTGGTAAAAACATCTCCATGTGGAACCTTTACAGTAAAAAAAACACTTTTCTAAATAGCTTACTGCTTCAGAAAACACACAAAACAATTGTTGCTCAAGAAGTTACTTTCAAAATTTATCACGTCTAGTAGAATGGGAGAAGGGGTACAGAAATCAAGAGGGCACCAGAGCTTTCTGCCTCAAGCTTCCTTAGCAAGTGACCCCACAACAACAAAAAGACCTTTCAACGTGCACTTTCTGGATTGTCTTCTGAGTAATAATTTTTACCAAAGTTATAAACTTCTGAAAACAGAAGTTAATAATGGAATCTTAAGCACACGGTGAATCTCATGGTAAATCTCATTGCTAGGCAACAGGGAAAATACTCTGTTAACACATAGTGCAATTAGATTATAATGCTTTACTTAATTTATGGCACTGAAACTATCTTATTTCATATATTTTCTTCAAATTCATGGATTGGAAAACAGAAATGAGATAACGTTACCAAATTAATTGTGCTCCATTACAATACTTTTAAATCTGAGCACTGAAGAATGGCGAAGCTGCACCATCGCAGCAGCAGTGGAGAGGATGCATCGCTACTGTGCAGAGCAGGACAGAAGACAGGCTTTTGTCACATCAGTTCAGAAAAGGCAACAGTGAAGAAGTCTAGGTGCGCAAGAGTTGAATGTATGTGAGAACTACACTCCACACACCTCTCTGAGCTATGCCACTGCTGTGGCAATGAACCAGTGGAAGTAACAAGGCAAGCTAGACTGGAAAACCACTCCTCACTAAAACTAACCTTGGTTTTTATTTTGGATTTTGAATGTAGTCAGATAGTTATTCTCACAATTTTATTATCTTCTTTTTCATTTTTAATTCAGGGTGAGAACGGGAAGCTGTGTCACAACGACATAGCTGTAATTGCTGAAAAGAACTGAGCTAGTGTTTTTGCCTAGTAGTGAACAGTGTCCTCTAGACATACAGATTTGCTCAGACTTACGTTAGGGAACTCTGCACCTCACCCCATTTCTCTCTGCAGACTTTCTCTTTTTCTCTTCTATTCTGCAAGAAGTAGATGATGAACACTGTGGAGTTCAGTTGCTCCTCCATTACCCTTCCACAGGAACACACAAGCAGTATGACAGTCTTTTATTAAACAAATTATTGAATGTAATTTGGAAGGTATAACGATTTGTTATAGAAATGCACATGCTACTTCACAGAAGAAGAAATTCCAGTCTGTTACTAAATTTCAGCAAAGGAGAAAAAAAAGGAGGAGACATTTTAAATTAAATTTAGAATTGGAAGATATAATCAGAGGAGTGGCTTTCTGCAATCTACTATTGCTATTCATTCAACATTATTAAAATGGCACATATAATCAGGCTGTGATATAAAACACTAATCCAAATGCAAATCTTACTTATATGCAACAATTTACCAAATGAGGACCAGCAGTCCTCATGTTCTCAATCAGTTCTGAGAAGTGTGTCTGTATGCAAATACAGTTGCATACAAGTAAATGAGCTCAGATTAACAGCACATTACAGTAAACGAGTTCCCTTTGCAAGCAATAAACGGACAGTGGTTACAAAAGCCTTCCCTGTAACCTCTGAAACCTATCAGCACCTTTGCATGTACAGAAGTGTTAATATCTTCGCCCCTCTAATACACACAGTGTGTAAAACATTTCAAACCATAGCAAATGTAATTGCACTTTCCTTAAGTATAGAATTTGTCTTTTTTTAAAAAGGTTTAACTTGACATTTATTGTTAAGCAATGTAATTAAGTGCCATGTGCTTCTGTGTATTTTCCCTTGCTCAGAAACGCCACGAATGCTTCTATGTAAATCACTTTAATCAATCACTCTCTTCATGTGACAATTTGTATTCAAAATACCAGATAGGCATTTTGAATAAGGGTTCCAAATAGTGATTTAAACCCGATGTAGAGCATAGAGATATAGATGGCATTTCTGCTGAGGAATGAAGCCTGAGCATCCTCTCTGTGCATGAAGCAGAAATGACAGAATGTTAGCATAGAACAGGGATTGCTACTTGTGGTTTTGAAGTAATCCTGGTGTTTGGTAAATAACAGAAGATATTATTTATTTGTTCTTAATAAGAGGAATACACGCAGAGTTTCAATCAAGCAGCACTGCAGGTGCAGACTTGGCAGCAGCCAGCCAAGCTCAGAACACCAGTATCAGGGAAGTACCAAGAGCTACACTGCAGGCAGCTTAAGGTCTATTCCTGCCTGATCCCCCCTCCTCCTAACTACTTTGTTGTATATACAAATGATTTAATACAGGCAAACAGCTGAAGAAAATAAAGGTAAGAAATTCTGTTGTTAACTGAATATGTACATAACTGTTCACATACATTTACATCTGTTAGTGCAAGATAAAACAAATATTTAAAAAGATTTCCTGAAAAATTACTTAAAGATTCTGCTTAAACGTATCATAGAATGATTAAGGTTGGAAAAGACCTCTAAGATCATCAAGTCCAACCGTCAACCCATCACCACCATGCCTACCAAACCATGTCCTAAAGTGCCACTTCCGCACGTTTTTTGAACACCTCCAGGGACGGGGACTCCACCACTTCCCTGGACAGCCTCTTCCAATGTTTGACCACTCTTTCAGTAAAGAAATTGTTCCTAATGTCTAATCTAAACCTTCCCTGATGCAACTTGAGGCCATTACCTCTCATCCTATCGCTAGTTACTTGGGAGAAGAGACCAACACCTGCCTCACTACAAACTCCTTGCAGGGAGTTGTAGAGAGCAAGGAGGTCTCCCCTCAGCCTCCTCTTCTCCAGACTAAACAGCCCCAGCTCCCTCAGCTGCTCCTCATCAGACTTGTTCTCTAGACCCCTCATCAGCCTTGTTGCCCTTCTCCAACATAGTTTCATGATGTAAGAAAACAGACAATTTAGGAATAGTATAATGAAACTTTGCATTTTAATAAAAAGTAATTTTTATTTATTGTCACAAATATTTGATAAAGAACGGAGGTATTCCCCAGACACAAAGCAGAAGATTTTTAGTCCCTACAGAAACTTTCTGCTAGTGAAACAACTACTTATACCACCGCAGGATATTCCATAGTGCTTAATACAACTCAATACTTTCTGCACAAAGACAACTCTCCCTTTGATGTCCTCTGATGCTTAACCAATCTTGAAGCTGTGCAATCTAACACCACGAAAAACAGACGTGCTGCAAAGGTTCAGATTCCCTCTAAAGTATTTCTGATGAGTCCGTTCTGCCAAGTTCAGAGAGAAACTGAGGTGAAGCCTAAGAACAGTTTGCTCCAAAGACTTCCATAAAGAGAAGAAAATTCTCCTATTCTTTCTCGGTATAGAGTAACTTTCAGAAATAAGTGCCTAGAAAGGAAGCCAGAGCCCTGTTCAATTCAACCACCAAAAGACAAACTGACCTCCTCCTCTTCCTCCCTGATGGCTTTTAATAATGTTAAGAACAGAAGGCAAATGCAGTAGCCTGAAGTTTCTGTCACCTTCATCTATATAACCTACAAAACTAAACAGCTCCCAGAAGATGACAATGCAGGTTATTTCCTATGTGGCGTTCCAGGAGACCAAAGGAAGGCACTCAACACCGGGTTCCTGCCCGACTTCAGAGAGGCCAGTGGACACCATGTCAGCCAAAGGGAAGATGGCACAGAGCTGCGGGGCAGCTGGGCCTGTCCGCAAGAGCCCGGGCACAGTCTGTGGGGATAACTGAAAAGGAAAACGTCTGTGCATGCCCAGCACGTCTGATGGAGACTGTGTCAGTGCTACTGCATATAAAAGACTCTTCCACTAGGTTTGAGTTGCTCCTACAAACAGCCTTTGTGAGCTGAGATTCCCACTTCTCAGGGACTCAAAGTACTTGTTCTCTAAAAGACAACCTTTTGAGAAGTAAACATTTATTACGTAGTCAGTCTTGAGATTGATCGTTGATCTGCTGCTCTCTAACCTTGACCCACAAACAGCCTGCACTACATAATTTGCAGAAACTTTTCTTCAAAAATACACCATCTTTTTTTTTCCTGTTCTAGAACTGTCTGTGGTTCAGTTGCTGAATAATGATGACTGGAAAAGAAATATGGAACTAGGCAAGTTACTACTCTTATGTCTTTTAGCAATTAAATTCAGCACAGAAGTAAAGTAATATAAATGTAAACATATCAGAAGAAAGTGGGCTGGCATCACATCATTTAATTAAACTAATCGCTGGGTTGATGCAGCCACGATAAGCACATCATCTAAATTATAAATTCTCACCATTGTTTAGCTATCAAATCCAAAGTCAACAACACATTCTTAAGGCAGTACTATTAGGACCCAATTTAAGCTCATACAATTTTTATACGCTGTCCGATTCAGATTTTCCCTACAATAACAACAGAAGGAAATATTACAAGTGTTGGCAGCAAATACCAAAAGGGAGAAGCTTATTAAGCTCACTCCCCATACATATTTTAGCCAGTATTTCTGTAATGATGTTAAAAGCTGACATATAGCTTAAGACCGAATGCTTAACCATGCAATAGAAAGCACTGACCCTAATTCTCTTCACAAGTCATTTAACTTCCTTAAACATCAGTTCATGTTCTGGTACCATGAGAAAATCAATAAATTCCTCATTGAGGTACCAACAGACTAATATAGGCATCACTTCATGCCTATCACTGAGACACTGATTTTAAATTAGTACTTAATCATTATATTAAAAAGGTCAGAAAACTGTTTCTTAAGTACAATATATAATGCTTTTTTGTACAGAAGATGGAACTCCTACAAAAGGACAGTCAAAGGCCTTCAGAAAAAAAGGATTACAGAATAAAATAGCATGACAGATGTTACTCAAGTCACTTCAGATGTTGCTGAAGAAAACCCTCCAATATTAACATAAGCTGTGCAACACAAAATCTGGAATAGAATCAATTAGATGTACACAGCTGAACTGAGGCCAAATGACAGTAAATCTCAGTATAGGACTTGGGCTTTTGTCTGGTGAGATGTTGGCAGATCTCAGAGTAAGTAGCCTTGAGGTGAAAGATTAATTTTCAATAATGAAATGCTGGGTGGTTTGTTTTTTTTTTAAATAACCTATTTTTCACAAATATGGACAGAACTCCATCCTCCAAACTTTCTGTGCTTAAAATTCGAAGCATATCCTCCCCAGTCACTGAATTCAAAACAGTCTACCTTTACTAATGAAACCAGCATTGGAGTCTGCTTGAATTACCTCGGAGCACAACAATCAGTACGCCCAGCAAGAAACAAGAAGTCACAAAAAGGTTGCACAAAATATAGAACCTTTCAATCATACATGAAGATGCAAGATGATTAGAGAGCATGAAAAAAACAGCGTAAGTAAGAACACGTGTGAGAGCAAGCAGAGCAGATCTCTGACTTGCTGGGATTCTTGACCATGTGACTGGTAAAGTCAGTGTATGTTCTCTGTTAACAGAACTGCCTTCAGGTCAGAAAGGAGCAACAACAACTGCATATAGGTTGTCCTTACAAAGAGTGGAACACAGAAAGTGCATAACAGACACAGACAAGATGTAAAAATAAAAACACAAAAACAAGAAGTACACATTTTACAGTTGCACACATAACATTCCCATAATTCAAATACATGCTTATTCATAAAGCAGTGAGACCATTTACTATAACTTAGACAATAGATAATCTGTGAAAGCATCACATATAGACTGCCAGAATAATTCCTGTGTCCACAGAACCGTGCTTTTGCATTCACCAGTGCCCTCAGTTATAAATCTGCAACAATAAGTTAAAACTGCTACTTGTATTCTAAACCTAATTATTAAAATAATTTGCTGAAGGTGCTGATACCATGAATTACAGAGACATTCAGTGATCACTGCCAAGCAAGTGATAGTCTTCATATTTTCACTTGCTTCCTAGATTTTTATTCAACTTCAACTCCTGCTTCACGTTTTTTATACAGAAAAAATCGTTTACATCTAGCACAAAAAGTACTTAAAATGGACACCCACTTTAGTTGCTTAATAAAAGAGCTGTATTCCCAAGGCATCATTCTGCTGGGAGAACATATTCCTTCTTTTAAAAGATACTGTTGATAGTGCAAAACACTGTAAGAGGAGAAACATCTCTGTACGATTTATGAAGCTGCAATAGAAGTGGGGGGTTTTCTTTGTCAGAGGGGGAAAAAACCCCCAGACACTAATCTCTGGTACCTTAAGCATAATTACTTTACATTTGTGTCAATCACTTGGTATGTGAGAAATAATCACTTTCTACAAAGAACAGTGGTACAAAAACTGCTGCTATTCTTGGATATCTGCAGTTATTTTCTGGGAGCAAAAGAGATATGGGAGGATGGTGTGAGTGAAGGATCAGTCTGCCAACTTCCAACAGTCAGAATCCAAGTTCAAAAAAAAACCCCTCTGTGCAATCAGTTTAACATATTAATTCAGTATTAATTTTAATAAGCTGTTTATATAGTTGTAGTCATAGTTTATTTACTAAGTAAAATTAGTGTGTAATGCTAAACAATGTATCAATGTTTAGGAGTGGGGAGGTTCCACTTTTGTTGTGATCCAAAAGACAAAAAAGAAATGCTGAAAAACGCAGGGGGGAAAAAACGCCTAAAAAAGCATCTTTGATGAGCTCCACCTACACATTCAGAAGCAACCCTAAAAATTCTCCTAAAGAGCTTGACTACTCAGGAAGGGAAATACCAAAATCTCCATTGAGCACCAAGTTTCAACCAGAAGCCCATCTGGGATCCAGTAATTACCCACGCATTTGTGAGAAAGGAGCATGCCTTACAGGCCCAATCTAGCAGGCAGGCTCTAAATGCACCTGCCAGTGTTAACACCAAAACCAACACAAGGCTGAGCCCTCCTGGCCACTAAAAGCAAATCAAAACCAAACAAAGCCTGTGGTTCTGCTGTTATAATTGCAGCTGTTTTGTATCATAATTAGACATAGGAGAGAAACTATCCATGAACAGGAAGACATGAGTTTCAATTTCTCAGGCAGGAAGACATGAGTTTCAATTTCTCAGGCAGGTGGCATTTAGCTGGGCCACTGTATAATCAGGAATGAGAAGCCACAGAAGTACCCAGAACACCACCTGAGGCCAGCAGGTGAGGTATTAACCTGGAAAGCTGAAACTTCAGATTAACTGAATTTCCTGCACAGCACTGGTCACGGTTCCCCTTCACACATCTCATCCTGGCCCCGGCAATCTTCCATCCCTGCCTGTAGGGGAGCAGGTTTTGACTGCTGTACTCGATTTCAGGGCACTCTCCTGGGCAGTGGGAAATACAGGCTTAAATGCTAAACTGAGAAAGTAACAGGTCCCATGTCCCGGCTGAATGGTTATGGAAACTTCCCAGCCTGTTACTACGAACAGACAATAAGCCTGTCAAACCAAAAGAAAAGTCTTGGCACCTAACAGACGATACCAGATTTTGGCTCTAAATCTGAGCTCCACAGAGCTGTCTGATACAGGCTACAGCAAGGTGCTGAAATCCAGGACAGAGACAGAAAGTGAGACACATCCCATGGGCTTCTCCTAGCAGCCCTCTTGCTCAACATCTTCAGTATTGTTCATTTCCAGCTGGTGAATCTACCAACTTTGACTTCAACCATTGATTTCCACTTATTCCACACTGTCCTGGTTTTGGCTCTAAACTTCAGCACTCTAAGATACTGCACCTCTTCTGCTAAGTCACTGCCAAAGAGGCTGAAGGTACCTCCAGGCGGGCAAAGCAACCTCTCAGTACCACCAGGAATGACAAACGATGTATTCCCACCATCCCAGGTATGCAGTGGCTCCAGTCTAGCCTTTGGTTTAAACTTCTGTTCCTGCAGGCAGGGCATCTATGTCTTAGGCACTGCAATAGTCACGTCCCTTTTTTCACCTAACCTATAGCAGCCAGAAAAAAAGAACAGACTGCTTTATTAGTGCAGAAGAATAGAGAGAGTAGAAGAGTAACATCAGGTTTCTGCTATTTTTTGAAAAGTCTTACGTAAATATTGGAAGCTTAATTTAGAAAAGAAAACAAACAGTGCCTTCTCTTTTCCTAGTTCCTCTACCACCAGTATTCCTGTTTAGCAAACACTTAAGAACATGCTTAAATCACCACCTCTTTCCACTAATGAAGCTGTCATACAGGCACAAAGTTCTGAAATTTGTTGCAGAGAAACCTTAAACCTCAAAACAGTTTCCTTTAAAAGTTCAAGGGGAAAAAAGAAAGAAAAAGAAAAAAAAAAATCCATTCCAGCTCCAGCACAGCCATTTTGAGACATCACGAGATCCCTACCATTTCTTCCTGTCTAGTCAACAAACCCAGCAAAACAGTTGCATGTTTTGCATTTAGTTTGTTTTATGCAAAGGAGGGCAGACACACGCATACCTGTGTAATCTGTGCGAGAGATGAGACTACTGGAAGCAAAGCAAAGAAAATACTCTCACAGCCTGTTCCCTCCGCAGCAGTAGCTGCACAGTCATAACCATGACAGCTGAGGAACCACGCCAAGAAATGTTTGCTGTAAATACATTCTCACTGTGTTGTTAGGCTTTTTTCTTCCTTTTTTTTTTTAAATCCTCAAAGAAAGTTAAAATACATTTACTGCAAATGCTTCCAGTTCAGCAGTAAGTTGTTGGCTACTGCTTTTGTTTTCTTCTGGCTTTCCTAACACTTCTTTCTATGATTGTCAATTCCTTTCAGACACTATAATCCCTTTTCATATCAGCTGCTAACGCAAGCCAATAAAGCTACAGGGATCCATATAGATCCTGCTTCCTTCATTAAGAGAAGAAAGGCAACAGAACAGGTTTTGTAGCTTCAGCTGGAAACAAAAAGACAGAATCAAGCCCATATGCGTTCAGTCATACCCATCCCAAAACCTACAGGAGCACTCGAGTCAAAAGGATATACTGCACTTGGGTGACGGTCAGAATACTCTCACTCCGCAGGGAGCTAACCTGGGGGGCAGAGAGAGGGGTGGAAAGGAGGAGTCTTCTGTGCTTTCGGCTGCAGCATGTCCCTGAATCTAGCTTCTAATGTCCAGGAAGCACAATCTTTTCCCTTAAATATGGACATACTGACTGGGACTGGTAAAGGCAGCTCTCTCTGAACAGATAGGACCTTTAAGGTGATCATTAGCATTTGAGCAAATTACTGATGATATACAAGTACCTATAACAGGCTTTTCTAGATATCACCACCACAAACTGAAGCATGGTGTAGAAACCAATGTCAAGATTTCAACTGATTTCCGTGGGCTCTGGATGAGAGCACATTAGTCCATTCATCCTTTAGTCTTAGCAAAATAAATGTAACCAAAAATCAGTACAAGCATTTTTTAAAACAAATTCTTTTATAAGGTATGAGTGGGTCATCTGCTTATCTTGCCCTTGAAACAGTTTCCTTAGTTTCAGCGATAAAATGAGGGATGCCAATTGACCTTCCTCGCTTTACATGAAAGCTTACTAAAGATTTATGAAAAAATCTCACAAGCATTCGGAGTTACTGTTTACTGTCTGCCAGCTGTAGATGCAGTCTTAGTAGCATACCAAAGTGCAGTCTTTGCAAAGTGCAAATTTGGCCACTATTTCTTAGAGTGTTGCTCCCCTTTTTAAACGATCTCAACAGCAGATCTCGGCCTTTCTAAATAGAACAAATACATAATATCAATGATCTTATGTGCAGGGATGAAATGTCTGGATCTTTTCATTTTTGTACTTCGGATCACAAACATAAAAAAAGAAAAGCATCCCAACTCCCTAAAGATGCAACTTTTCTGAAGAACAGTGATGTCTCCACTTTTTCTTTTCCCCAAACTGTAAAGTAGCAGACTTTAGCCTGAACTAGCAATCTCTATGCACACCTCAGACTAAGATAACTCAAAATAGAAAAATAAAACAGAAGATATTTTTTTTTTAATTGCTGAAATGCTGGTAAATTTTTCACTGTAGTGACACCTGGTGAGACTACTGTATTTTAGAATTGTGCGCTGCAAAGCATAAACATGTATCTGTAGTTTATAATATAAGCACAGCTTTGTTTAGCTCTGTGAAATGTAAACTATAAATATCCTGCTACAGACTACCTGCCTCAATTCCTCAATTACTTGCAGACCGGATAAATACATGAATAATGTGAAACACAAGTCAATTTTGAAATTAGTAAGAATTCTCAAATGGAAGATGTTGCCAAAACACGAAATACAGAAAAAAGAAAACAATACTAATCCGCATTTAGCATATGCACTTTAGGTACATGTACTCTGCTGATGAACAGATGAGTGTGCATAGACTCTTACATGCGTATTAAAAGGCAAAAAGATGGTAAGTTTGAAGAAAAAAAAAAATACTAACAGCTATTCATGTTTCTGACCACCTTTGCTACAATTTTCCATTGCAGCATCACACTCTTATCCCGTCTTGAAACTTTAATGCCATAATGCAAGTTAAATGCCTTCAACAGAAATCTCTTGATAGAGTGTCCTTCCTAAACCAAAACGTGTTAAAAATAAAATCTTCTGGCTTCACTGCAGTGCTTTTTCTTCACTTGCTCTTTACAATTTACAATAAGAATAATTTTCATCATTGACTCACTATTACTATTCTGGGGATCCTTTCAGTTCATTCAAAATATAGCTGCAAAAAAATCAGAGCCATCAACTTGTTATTGTCATCTTCCTTCTGCCCAATACGTGTCATTCTGGATGAGAGGACTGAGTGCTCCCTCAGTAAGTTTGCAGATGACACCAAGCTGGGCGGGAGTGCCGATCTGCTCGAGGGTAGGAAGGCTCTGCAGAGCAATTTGGACAAACTGGATCAACGGGCCAAGACCAACTGTATGAGGTTCAACAAGGCCAAATGCCGGGTCCTGCACTTGGGTCACAACAACCCCATGCAATGCTACAGGCTTGGGGAAGAGTGGCTGGAAAGCTGCATGGAGGAAAAGGACCTGGGAGTGGTGGCTGACAGCCAGCTGAACATGAGCCAGCAGTGTGCCCAGGTGGCCAAGTGGGCCAACGGCATCCTGGCTTGTGTCAGCAATAGTGTGGCCAGCAGGAGCAGGGAGGTGATCATGCCCCTGTACTCGGCACTGGTAAGGCTGCACCTCGAGTACTGTGTTAGTTTTGGGCCCTTCCTTACAAGAAGGGCATTGAGTTGCTGAAGGGTGTCCAAAGAAGAGCAATGAGGCCAGTGAAGGGTCTAGAGAACAAGCCTAATGAGGAGTGACTGAGGGAACAGGGACCGTTTAGTCTGGAGAAGAAGAGGCTGAGGGGAGACCTTCTTGCTCTCTACAACTCCCTGCAAGGAGGTTGTAGTGAGGCAGGTGTTGGTCTCTTCTCCCAGGTAACTAGCGATAGGACGAGAGGCAATGGCCTCAAGTTGCGTCAGAGAAGGTTTAGATTGGATGTTAGGAACAATTTCTTTACTGAAAGAGTGGTCAGACATTGGCACAGGCTGCTCAGGGAAGTGGGAGTCAGCATCCCTGGAGGTGTTCAAAAAAACGTGTAGATGTGGCACTTCAGGATATGGTTTAACAGGCATGGTGGTGATGGGTTGATGGTTGGACTTGATGATCTTAGAGGTCTTTTCCAACCTTAATCATTCTATGATTCTCAGCTAAATCCGATTTCACTGCTCCCTCTCATCCACTAATACACTCTCTCACTAATTTTATACTGATGAGAGACAGTTTTTTGCTGCACACTAACAGTAATTTTATCTTTGAGCAAGCTCCCAATGACATTTACCATGTAAGTGATGAAACACAGCAAAACTGCAACTTTACGCCAATTTGCTCAAGCCATGGATCTGAAGGATAATTAGTTTTTGCTACCCTTAAAATCCAACGCTTGCACCTACTCTCCTAAGACATTGCCAAAGAGTATGAGGAAGGGAAAGTAACCCATCAGATAGTACCACTGGCAATGACAAGCGATGTATTCCCACCATCCTGGGTATGCAGTGGCTCCAGCCTACACTTTAGTTGGATTTTCCATTCCTGCAGGCACAGCACCTACATTTTAGGCACTGCAATGATCAGCACAGCAATACCAATGTCCCTCTTTACACCTAACCTACAGCAGCCAGAACGAAAGAACACTCTTTTGTCAGTGGAAAATAAAAGACAACTGGCATTAGTAGCCCATATTTTAAAATTTTTCATGTAAATAAGTATCACCAGTGTTCCAGTTTAACAAAGACTTAAAAACAAGCTAGCCTTCAAATCCATGTCTCCAGAGTCCATTCCTGAACTCATTCCTGCTTGTTTTTCTTCAACCTTTCTTCTAAAAAATTTAGACACAGAAGAGTTATTCCATACATATTGTAGCTTCTTATTTTAAGACGTCTTTTGTTGCCATCTTTGAATTTTTTTCTTCAATTTAGACTGTGAAACACTCAAGGCCAGCAGTTCTTGGAAGATTTAAAAGGGGGGGGAGGGGAGGAAATCAACCTACGGTTCTCCATGCACTACAGTGGTGGGTAAGACGCCTTAGATTGAGTTTCATAAAGGTCTGCACCCTAGGCAGTAAAGTACTAAAGCCAAAGCAAAAATTGCCATAAAACTCCAGCACAACCTCCTTTATGGTATTGCTACTCAAGTCTAAGATGCCTGAGAGCACATCAATGCACACAAGCCTAGAATCCCCATTTTTAAACCTCTCCTAGGTAATTCCATCAAAACAAGAGGTGCAACAGGGAAAAAATTACATATTTCTCTATTTTTTTTAATTTCATAGTTCACATTAAGGATGCTGATTCAAGAGATAAGGCGTATTTGGGTTTGACTTTTATGTCTCTGCCTACAGGGATCTGATCAGCTCCTCTACAGTCTAAAGAGACTGGCCAAATGATTGGAAATGCTACTGAGGAAGGGATGCTCTCAGTCATTGTTGAAACTTGCTCATTTGATTACAAGACTTCATTGTATATTCATTTGAACAAGAGAGATGAGCTAGCATGATTGTCTAGCTTTGCGATTAGGGCACTTGTATTAGAGAGACACCTGCATTTCAGTTTAGGTTTTGACCGAGTGCTCCAACCAGTGATCTCTGTGAAAGGCAGAACCATTTTCTCCTCTTTGAGCTATAGGCTTTAATGGAGTCATATACAGATAGTCCAATAGCCAGTGGAATGCCAGTTTTAGAACTAATGCCAGATTCGCAGAACAACTTCGGTTTGAAGGGACCTCAGGAAGTTGTTTGTCTGGTCCATCTTGCTGCTCAAAGCAGGACCAACTTACAGCAGGTTACTCACAGTCTTGCTCAGTTGAGTTCTAAATATCTTCCAAAAGAGAGATTCTAGAATCTCTCCAGGCAATCTGTTCTGATGTGTGATTGCTTTCACTGCAAAAAGTCAAACAAACCGACCAACCCCCCACCCCCTCACATTTCTTATTATATAGTGCAATGTGCATTACTACCCCTTGTGGTATCACTGTGCACATCCAGGAAGCATCTACTTTCATCTTCCCTGTACCTCTAAAGGCCCCAAGTTGCGTCAGGAGAGGTTTACATTGGATATTAGGAAGACTTTCTTCACTAAAAGAGTTGTGAAGCTCTGGAACAGGCTGCCCAGGGAAGTGGTGGAGTGACCATCCCTGGAGGTGTTCAAAAAACACGTAGATACAGCACTTAGTAGGCATGGTGGTGATGGGTTGACAGTTGGACTTAATGATCCTAGAGGTCTTTTCCAACCTTAATGATTCTATGATCCGTCAGACAGTTGAAGACAGTAATTCATATGTCCCTTTAACCTTATCAAACAAAAAAACCCCGCAGTTCTATTGGTGTCTCTTCACATACTACACGCTTCATCTCCTTTATCACCTTGATGACTCTTCGCTGGAGAATATATATTCAAGGTAGTATGTACCATCAAAAGTTAAGCAACTGCGCATATATCTGCAAAAGACATTTAAATTCTGATGAATATCAGTTGTAAATGCTAGCTATACTTTTACATTGATCTTAGGCATTCTTAACAGATTTTCTATCATTGACACACACGCATACTCTGGGAACCCAAAACACAAAATACACGTATAATAGATTTATTTCATAAACATGAAAAAGCATCAAAGGAAGAAGTTTAGATTTTCTTGGAAGTTGTAAATACTAGTCTTTGTATTTCTGTGCACCTCTCAAGAAGTGGCAACTCACTACAGTGCTGAACACTGTATAAACACAGAATGAAATTTCCATGATCCCAAAAAAACGTAAAAAGGCAGAACACGGACACAAACAGAAGCTGGAGGACAACTCTTCGTAAACCACACTAATCAATCCAGCAGATGGCTCAGCATGTAGTACCTAACTACATTGCTGACAATGTTCTTGTAGTGTATTGCTTCCAAATCAAATACTCATCATTCCTTCTTATTTGGAACGGTTTTCCCTAGTTTCTCCACTGCTCTTTGTAAGAAACCTATTTGTATACACAGGCAAACAAGATGGTACAAAACTGTGAAAATTTATATGCTGAAGAATTTATGAGATTTAATACAGCATGTTATAAACACACATGATAAATGAGATCAGACTGCTGTCTACAGACACCATATACACTACATTGTGCTGCAGAGAACATGCACAGTAAAGCAGTCAATGGCAGCTTGGTAGCTTGGTAACTATTTTACTTGGTATAAATACATTTGGTCTCAACACCTTATCTAGTTTTCTTATCTTTCCAAGTGCAACATTAACATATACATAAAATAAACCACACTTACAGAAAAATTGCCCCCAAACCCACATATGCAACCTCTCCAATTTAAATGGTGGAAAAGAGAATACCAATAACTACACATACCGTTCTCAAACAGTAGCAACTGCACATAATAAATCACTAACTAATGTCTGTCAAACAAAAGTAGTATTCAACATCTATAATCTCCTCTACAGAAATGCGCCACTTCAGGCAGTGATCAAAAACCCACAACAATATCGCCTCCATAGTCTTTGCTCTCCAAGAATCAAACACTACTACTGTTTCCAAGTTAATCTAATCCTAAATCTTTAAACATAAATTTTTACTGTTCCATTCACTCCACTGTTACTTTTATGGCAGCTTTTTCACAGAGGCCCTTGAAATATCCCAGACCTCACAACTCACAGTCTGCTCAGTATTTCAAAGACCATTTATCCATCTGTCTGCATTCTCCCTATTCCAAATAACATGTGACATTCTACAACTATGTATGTATGATAACTGGGCATCAGTGTCATGCTACAAAAAAGGTTTGAGTATGTCTATGTATATTCACACATACACACTCTACGGTATAAATACTACCACCATTACTTCTGGCAAGTGCCGGTTTCAAAGCAGTTCTTGTCTTAGTAGAGTATAGCTTTAGAATGAAAGTAGCACAGAAAATCTCCATCTTTAGCCAAACTTTCAAAATTACATACAATTGCAATAATCGCATAAGCTGAGTTAAAGTTTTTTTAAAGGACAAGACTGGATCTTCAGACTACAACCCTTATCAGCTTCGGGTTGAGCTAATAAAATAATTTGGATCATTCTTCTGCTGAACTTACGGTTTTCGTCATGAATCTACAGGGGATAAAGCCTGTCTGTGCTTCCAAGTGCAAGGCCCCATTTCCTTTTGCTCACATGCAAATGCTCTGCATTGGAAGTTTTGTATTATTTGCTTTCTGCTACCTTCCCTGTATTGTTTCCTTTCCAATTATATCCCTCCTGGTGAAACTTTAATTTTTTTTCACTACATAGCTTTTATAAAACAGAGGCACTAAACTGGTGCTGAAAGAAGCAGCAAGAGAGACGGAGAAATTACAATTAGATAATAATAAGGGTATTTTAGGGACTCACTAGAATTGAGCCACTCCAGAAGAAGTTTCATGTTCTTTCCGGGAAAACGTGTTCATCTTTATCAGGTACATCTAAGAAACCTTTAGAGCTCACAATACACTTAACAGCGCTGAGGCTCTCTTCATAGCCATACTATATGAAGGCTATATGGTGCAAATGCATAAAATGTTCTTGAAACTCTACAGGAGCATGACAAGGAAGAAATACAGGAGTCTTGCCGTGCAAGATCTGACTAGCCTGCAAAAACATAGGTTAAAATGTCATGTCAGGATACGAAACCCTGTTAAGAATGTTAATCAACCAGAGATCCCTGCCTTGAAAAGACAGCAGACTTTTGGACCAGTTCCAAGGGCACTGTTTGCACTTAACAGGATTGCTGACATCTATAATCCACGATGTGTAGGTAACACTTGCTTCTAATAGTGATACAACTTTATCTATGGATATGACAAAGAAACAAGGACAACACTGCATGCTGAAGTATGCACTTCTATTTCACCTGTAGTCCCATTTATTTTTTTTTAATAGGAAAGCTGACTTGTCTGCTGCACATTGAATTTTTTTCCTTCTTTGCTGGTATTTCAACTTAATAACACATGTAGAATAAGATAGAGAGTTCAAGATCAGAGAAACCAACACTTACTATCCATCGTATTAAAAGTTTTACTGCTTACTGCCGAAACAAGAAACCCCCTCATTTATATTGCTGCTATGACTATAGCAGCTATTAAATTGGCAGATGACACAGTGTCACTTCCTCACCTTCAACCTTCTGGCAGAACAATTGCCACAAAATACTCCAGGACATACAGCAGCCAGTCATGCTGCTCCTGGATCAGTTTAGGATTGTGTCTGCACCCTTCTAATTGCTCCTTTGCCACTGAACTGTTGAGATGTCCTCAGACAGAAATAAGAATGGTGCCAGAAAACTTACCATACAGGCTATATGGGACAGTGGTGATGACCATTAAAATCCTTCTGCAAAAGCAGTTTAAACCAGCAAACAAGTTTTGCTTGCCCTTTTTTTTTTTAAATAATCTTTTTATTTCTAAGGTTCTTAGCTGTCTAATGAATACTTTTTTCAACAGAGCTTTTCAGACACATTACTGTTCAGGTATAGGCTTTAGGTAACTCTCAAAAAAATCTGTATCTTTACTGTCCTCAGCCTAAAGGTTAATCTGAAGTCACTCCCCACAACAAATACACCAAGATGATGCATTTTGAGGTAGCTTGTTTAATCTGAACCAAATACCATAGCACTGAGTCTAGACACACACAGAATAAAGGAACAAGTGCTGAATAGGACTATGCAAAATAGTAGGCAGCTTCTGAAGTGTACGTTAAGTGAAAACTGAATGGAAAAAGCCTAGTGCTACACACCACACCGGAGCAGTAAAACTTCCTTACCTGGGCTTTAACACATTCTTCAGAGAAAATAACTACCTTTTAAAAAAACTCACGTAAACAAAATAAATATTCTCTTTTATCTCACCTCCAGGCAACCAAGATTCAAAAGAATTGTTAACAGAGGTGAAAGAATTTTTACATGAAGATTACTGTGGCAGGGAAACGGGAAGAGTTAAAACCCAGATAAAGAAAAAGCTCACCCTGCAGTGTAAACGGACCTACAGTACATCTAATTATGTGACTGAAGAAGTCACTTCTCAGCCACAACAAAACTCTGGGTAATTTCAACGCATGTAAACTAGAGATATATTTAACTGAAAGAATTATTAATACATTTATATAGAACCATACATTCCATTATTCTTTGCAATTCACTTTCAGTACAGGTGAAAAATCACTTCCTTCTGTGTTTCCTGTTCGTTCAATACCCTATCATCCCTTTCCTTCTTTTCTATTAAGCAATACTTGTATTACAAGTAGGACATATTATAAAATCAATATGCTATATAATTTCATTTATATACTGATTTGATACACATATATCCATATATATGTAATGTATATAATATAGTATACTAAACTGTTAACTCTAGTTTGTATTATCAGGCACACTTCCTTCGAACTCTGATTAAGGAAAATGATATGATGTGTTCCAGAAAACCATCCATGCTTGTGAGATATGGATTACTAGAGAAACACCAAGCACTGATTTTGGTTTTCAGTATTACTGCCTGTTATGTACCAGTCTGACACCACACAACACACAAAAACAAAAGTAGCTTCTCAGACCAGACATGTGGCAAAAGAAGAGTCCGGATTTAAACGGTGTTTTCTCTGAAAAGTGATGGATAGCCTGCCCATATGCAAGTAGAAGTGAAAAGAGACAGAAGTGTGGCTGGACTCTGGATTGTGTTGAAAAGCCAAGAAAGTAACACCAGCAAAGGACAAATACTCATGCATTACAAAGAGTGAGGTCACACGCAGTAAGTATCTAAGAAAGCACATAACACATACATTTAACAAATGTATTTGCCGAAGGAGGAATTCCAGAAATTTAAACAAGTTGCAAGAGAAGTATTTAAAGACTCATTACAGGCACAGACCAATTATGAGTTAACGAGTTAGCAAGTCCCCACTAATGAATTTGGAAACTAGGCCCTTCAATGCTTTATTGGAGTATCTGAAGCATGTAAAACTCTGGAAAACAGATTTGTTCATATGGAAAAAACAAACAAGCCTCCAAAGTTATTTGGACAGAGTGAACATATAGTCTTGATGCTCTTAAAACAAACAAAACCCCGTCCGCCATGTAACAATAAACTCCATTACAAAATGCCACCAGTGTTTTTAATGCAAAAGTCTGTGAACCTCTGTGTTTTCTCCCTAGCTGATTTTATTATTTTAAGAATGTAGTATTTCATCAGCTTGCCTGAATGCACAGAAGCTCCTTACATTTATATTATACTATAAATCTAGATTAGGGAGCTAATTTAAATGCTTTATATATAGCTATAGAGGTAAAGCAGCTATTTCTTAAGAACATGGTTTTAGAAACTCAAATACAAGCAGAAATATTTTACTCTTGCGAGCAACTTTATCCTGTCAAACAACAGGTAACAGCTAAGACCAACCAGAACATACAAAGAGAAAACAAGGAAAAATTTCAAAGCCCTCAACAGATCTCAAAACTATTTCTGATATAAAATGGAATTATAGTATCTTTGGAAAACATCTTTGCACACTGTGGTCCTCTCTTGTTTACGTGTCCAAGACTATAACGCTATTGGTTCTATAGCTAACCCCTTCTTGAGACTGACTAGTAACTACGTCAGAAGGGAGATTACAGTTTTTAACACCAAAATAGCATGTGTTAGTCTGGAAAATTTTTAGTTATTTCCTAAAAACCACCTGTGCATCAGATAGAACCTACTGGTTCTCCCTGTGATCTGTAAGCTTTCTTCAAAGGAAGACATGCGAACAACTTTTACAGCACAGATTTAAGAGTACCCTGGTCATCACGCAGAAGCAAAATGCTTACGGGGAGAAGAAATTTAGCTGTAAAGCCTGCCGCATTCAGAATTCAGGTTCCACTGTCAGGGAAATCACTGATGCCCCGAGCATTAACGGACTCTTGTCTCGTTCCTACAGCATAATCGGCCAGCATGTAACTGCTTCGCCAGTTGCTAGGGAGCAACAAGCTCATTACACGGCACCATTCGCACCCTCCACAAGGATGCTGGCACATGCTTCCCATTTGGGGATGCCACCGACTGAAGTAACGGCACTGGAGTGCCTGCCAGCCTTCAGTCTCCCAGGGTGGAGTATGCCAGTACAGCAGGTGCTAACTTCAGCTCCACCGTCGAGGTTTCAGGATCTAGTCTTTGTGAGCCCGGCCAACACAATGCACCACACAAAGAGGTCAGAACAGCCTTCTACAGCTACTGGCATGGATGCCCCTTATTTTTAAAGGCCAAATCTAGGCAAAGATACTCTTCCTGTAATTTTGGCAGACACATGGCTTTTCTGACTAGGGCACTGATTGCCACTATTCTAAAGTCTGTGTTAGAGGAGAATTCAGTAAAAATGGGAAAAGGGGGGGGGAGAAATCTTCAGTCATTAAGGGAGCATAAGATTCAAAGGCATTTACAGAAGACATACAGAAACCTAGTGATCTCTGAGCTGTATATATTAAATCCCTGGAACGGATGTCAGCCATAAACAATCTGGGTCATTTCAAAGTCTAAACATGCAATCTTCATGCATTTTTTGAGCTGTTTGTCTCATTAGCACTTCACAGATCTATTCACAATAAGAGGAAAAAAAAATCTGTCAAAAAATAAAAAAGCCACCCCACTTCCATATGCCAGGAAATTTATTAACTAACAATCTATCTGCATTACACAGAGATGGTATCTAATGATCTTCATGTACCTGTCATATGCCAAATGCCATCCAAGAATCCTTAGTGCTGGTGAATTAACAAGAACATAAGGGAATACAGCTGTAGGTATGCATAGAGACCTATACAGTCAAATCCTTAGGCAACTTCAGAAGGACTTTTTGTTTTTTAACAGTTGCATAAAGAAACATAAAATGGAGTAAGAAGGAATGCAAATTGGGGTGATTCATCAAACACATGGAACAGCAGCTCTATTTGAAGGGCATAGGTAAACGGAAAAAGTGTCACCTTTGCCTCTTACCTGAAGTTAAGATTAAATTCTTAAGAACTTAAGAAGACCAAGATACAAAAATGCTCACCACTAATATATGAAATAATGTCAAGGACACTCATGTATCAGTTAAATACAATTTAAATTAATCGATTAGTCTGAAATGCAAATATGCACCCAAGTCCTTACCTGTCTCAACAATTTCTCAACAGCCGACATGACCATGAGCCCTCTCCACACAATTGGGGCAGTCTCTTCTATCAAGAAACCCATAGACATGCTGAAACAACAAAGCAAAAACTCAAGCTTTCCAGCACAATATCAAGTACATCTGTATAAAAGCTTTACTTAAATTAAAACATATGCTCACCATGCGATTCCATAGTTCTTAAGGGGCCTCATTAGATTTCCTAAAAAAGAAGCAAACAAGGGTTTTTTTCAGGGGGGAGTTGGTTTTGGGTTTTGGTTTCAGGTTTGTTTAAAGAAATAAGCTTAAACAATGTTTTTTTCCTTTTAAAGGCAGTTTCCCCTCTCTGTTGAAAGTATTTGTCTATTTTTCCCCCTCATTCCTTCATCATATTCCTATCTTTATCTATTCCGCCCAAGAACCTGGCCCCAATTTTTCTTAGGTTGTTACATTACTGATAACATTCATCTTCTGCCAGAATAATGATGCATTTGCCCATACTATAATGTCACTTTGTGGTGGTGAAGCCAAGACTTCATCTATTTGTATGAAATCTCCATACCGTGAGGCATAAACCCCCTACTAGGCAGCCTTCTACTTCTGCAATTTTTCGCTAAACACCGAGTCATTTTTATCAGAACAAAAAATCAAAGTCCTACAACACAACAGGATTTCAATTTTTTTTTTCAACTATACTGTTCATTAATCTCATAACTCAAATGATCATTCTCATTAACACATCAGCGTTTTGGGGAATTCTTATCCTTGTATTAAGGCTGTCTTGGAACCCTAGAGGAGAAGTACCAAATAAAGCCACCCCTAAACTACATGCTGCCAGCCGCTCCGGGTAAGAAGTCCTGGATTTCTTCAGATTGGCAGAAGTCTACAGGACTTCTAAAATATCTGTAGGAATAGAAGATGCTTATTTGAACATTGCAGATGTAACGTTCTTGTCGTGCTCCATATTCCTACACTTTCCAGTGTCCAGAAAAAAAAAAAGGAGCAGGAAATACTGCAATTGTTCTGCTGGCAAAGTGGCAAGCAAGCAGGAAGTAAACAAAAACCAAGTGCATTCAAAACAAATCCCTGCAAAAGCCAAAAACTCCTCTTTATAGTTTCTGCCATCTAAATCCACGCCTCATCTCAAAATGCTACACTCACACACAAAAGAATAAAAGGAATTTTATTTGGTCTAGCTAGTTTATTTTAAGGGCATACACAGGCAGGAACCAGCAGAAAACAGTAAGAATACTTTAAGCAATAAAAAATATATTATAATACATATCTTGACAGAAACCTCTGATGCACACAAAGTAAAATATATACAGCTAGTAAAATAAAAACAACGCAAATATAGTGCAGTGCAAAGCTGAACTCCAAACTCAGACAAAGTAACACCTAAGAACACGCAAATTAAACCGCCAAACTCTACACATGAAAGCTTTTAAGCAATCAAGTAAGTGAGCATATAAGCCATGTAGTTTTGTAGAAATATGGCTGAAAATAAATTGGATGCTTTGGTTTACAAATCAAAAAGAACAAAATAGGGAGCTAAACAAACTACTTGCATGACTACTGCATTCAGGAATGAGTATGGAACTGCTATTGGAAAAGAGATGGGCTTGGACTGATGCACTGCACCAGTGTAATACAACTCTTCTCTACTCGCGCAGCTCTGCTCAGTGTTTAGACAGGGCTTATTTTGGTGGCATTACACTGTCTAACCACATTTCTAGGAATCACAGTCTTACTTCTCCCCCCTGCAGTAAGATAGTTTTGTTATGAAGAGGCTGAGGACAACTGAACTTCAGCCTAGAGTTATCTCCAGGCATTGCTTTGGTGTCCTTGTAAACAACATATATACCGCCACAACTTACAATACTGTTAGAACTCTTGAGAAAAATAACTACATATTTACCTATGAGAGGGTTTTGAAAAAAAGAAACAGGAAAAAAAGTTTCTGCAACAGCATATGGCATTGCAGACTCAAGGTCCACTTCATTTTTACCATTAAATAAGGAATAGTTTTAAGAAAAAGCACAACAGAACAAAAAGGGGAGAGGCCAATCCTTGACTGCTCAGCACATGAGAACCAGGAACTGGAGGGTAAAAAAGATGGAAAAGATGCATTTATTCTGAGAAATTTCACCAAAACGCTACACCACTTCTCAGTTCAATCCAAGTGCTCTACAGCACGTCAGTCAGACATCCAGACACTAACATCTCTGCATCCACTACCTGCGTGGACGGTTTCTTCCACACAGAGCCCAGGTAGACATACTAATCTCACAGAACAGACACAGCTTCAGAGATCTCCCTCTCCTTCACCTCAGCAGGCAGAACAGGAGAGTTGCTGTGAGTGCACAAACACTGACCTACAGAGTAGCCAAAGGGACCTCTCTGTTGTTAAAACACATGTACGGTTTATTTCTCAATGGTAGAGTTTCATTTTATGAAAACAAGATCTTATTTTCCTTGGTTAACAATAAGCACTATAAAATGCTCTGAGCAGCAAGATTTAATCAAATTTATACAATGCACAAGAACAATTCACAACCTGCTGTATATTCTGGCTATAATGTTCTGTATATTCGCTAAGTAATACAAAACATTGCAGAGCACCCCACTGTTTGCCTGTTGCTAAAGAGCATTCTTAAGACTGTCTCAAATCCAAAGTGCTTCAGTGGGCTCTGGCAATCACCCTTGTCTCATCAAAAGCAACAGGCATTCCTCCTCCTTTGCCCTGGGTCTTGTGAAGATTTTCCAAAACATAACATGTAAAGAAGATTTAGCTTAATGAGATCTCAGTAACATCTCTATTCCCATTGCTTTCAGAGTAAACACTTCCTTCCCTGTTACCAGATGCCTACCATACAGCTCCAAAAATCCAACACACAACAAAATATGCTTTTTAAAAATCACACCACTCATAATACTATGCCACCTATGCCAAGAGAAATAAAATATCCTTGTTTAAACTTTTCAGTAAGCTTGATGACCCTAAATAAAAGGGTACTGTGCTTTTTCTGAACATACACAATCAGATCAGTAAGATCAACAGAGCACCAATGAAATGTCAATAGAACACCTTTTCTGGTAGGATGCAAGTAGGGCACTGAAAAAGGGAGACACATGCAGCATTACAGCAGGTCCTAGAACTCTTGTTCTAGGACTGGTCTGAAGGCTGGACTGTTACTTACATTGGGAAGAATGATGATGAAGTCATTAGCATAGATCTTCTGCATTTTGTAGTGTGGGTTTTTTTCCTAACTTTTTCCCCAGAAAAACAAGCCTTGAAGACTATCCTGACAAGGTAACTGAGTTACTCCATTCTTTTTCTCTAGAAAGCCTGATGTAGCTGCTCAATGGTGGCCATAGGTACTAACCTATGTTAGCAGGCACAGCAAGTATGGGCAGAGCTATATATCTGGTTTCGGCTGGGACAGAGTTACATTTCTTCATAGTAGCTCACATGGTGCTATTTTCTGGATTTGTGACGAAAACAGTGATGATAACACAGAGGTATTTTAGTTACTGCTGAGCAGTGCTTACACTGACCCAAGGCCTCTTTTGCTTCTCACCCCACCCCACCAGTGAGGAGGCTGGGGGTGCACGAGAAGTTGAGAGGGACATAGCCAGGACAGCTGACCCCATCTGACCCAAGGGATATTGCATACCATACGATATCACGCTCAGCACATAAAGCTGGGGGAAGGAGGAGGAAGAGGGGAGACATTTGAAGTGATGGTGTTCGTCTTCCCAAGTAACCTTATGTGTGATGGAGCCCTGCTTTCCTGGAGATGGCTGAACACCTGCCTGCCGACGGGAAGCAGTGCATGAATTTCTTGCTTTGCTTTCCTTGCGTGCACAGCTTTTACTTTCCCTATTAAACTGTCCTAATGTCAACCCACAAGTTTTTGCACTTTACTCTTCCAATTCTCTTCCCATTCTGCTGGGGGGGGGGGGGGGGGGGGG
>Ga0065711_1033190_pt1 | contig 25949 bp, 17 predicted proteins | sample Hoacrofraction12_FD_59098 | JGI IMG/M metagenome (GOLD analysis project Ga0065711, IMG submission 59098) | Hoatzin crop microbial communities from Cojedes, Venezuela - Epithelial fraction 12 v2 (version 2) | ecosystem: Host-associated > Birds > Digestive system > Esophagus > Crop | place... | reverse complement strand
CCTTTTTTTTTTTTTTTTTTTTTTTTGGCATCATGGCAGGTCTTTAGGAAGAATCTGCAACTTCTTTCCTCAGCTTTGGAGTAGCTCAGGCATGTCTACAGCATACATGGCTAACAATTGGGTAGCACATGTCAATAAGTTAGGCCAGAGTGGAACCAGCAGGGTAAACTGCCATCTTTTCTATGGAAATAAATCTACTGCAACTCCCTTTGATGTCTCAAACCACCAGTACACAAAACTGTGCCAGAAATCTGACCTAATGTGTTACAACGTACATATCCTGACACTGAATAATGTTGGCCACATCCTTAGTTACCATTAGAGACTGAATTTCTTTCACAGTCAGCTTGCTTCACTCAATATGTCTGGCCCTTCCCTTCATAATTCGCATTAACTAAACCACTAAAAGCTAGAAGAAAACTGAAAAGGAATGTGTGAGCATCTCCTCCTCTTGCGAGCCACAGCAAGAGAGACATTGTGATTGCTCTCCCACAGCAGAGTCTTACCAGACTTGCATCAAGAAGAAGAGAGGCTGGCATGTGACATATTGGCTCTCTTTGCACCCTTTTCTCACATATTTCTTATATTACACCACACACTTTGACTTTGGTAACACCTTGCACAGTCCATAGGTGTGAATGGCTTTCACTCATAACTGATTCCCCACAACCCAACCAGCTCTCAGTGCTGTTCTGGGAACCACAGCACTGTAAGAAAACTCTGGCATTGGCTGTGACTCGGTTGAGCCTTGCATGTGATATATGCCTTGGGAAAAAAATGAGAATCACATACACATTGGAGCAGAAACACTGAAGTAGCCACGTGGTTACGTTTTTAGCACTCAAACCTGAAAAATTATTGTGATTTCTAGAACTTAGTGTTTAACTTTCTCATGTATGGAACAGTCCCTGTTTGTACCATGTGTGCCCTGTTTCTCCCTGCCCATCTCAGTAACAAGGAGGTACTGAAACCTTAATTTTAGCTACTGTGTGTTGATAGATTAACATGACCAAGTTGTGAACTCAGGCACAGATGCTTTATTAGCATTTAAATGGACGATGGGCGATAGCAGGACATAATACAAGCATCATACTCTTAGTGTGACATTAATGTTAGAACCCTGGCGGCACAGGAGGCTTCCATGTTGCCTAGAAATTTCAAACTTCTCAAGCATCTAGCAACGTGCCTTATTCTACCAAGTACCGAACATTTGTCTTTTGTAGAAAGCTGTTCAGCACATTTCTAAAAGTTGAAAAAAGGCATACTACCTCCTCCCCTAAGTCGTGAAGAGAGATAGCAAGTTGTCAGTGTGTTATATTTCAGGTGAATGAAGTTTAACTCTGGTGTCTCACCGTTTTGGAAACAGAGACATCTTTCTTTACTAATGGAGATGTTCTTCACCTTCCACATGAAGGAAGTATTACTGCTGTTTCTTATAAATACAAACTATCGGACTTGATTTTAAAATATGTTAAGCAACTAAGGCTCATGCTGACTTCACAGGGAACTATTGAGTTCTTAGTACATCGGGTCCTCATGCATTAGTCCCCTACTTCATTCTCACGGTAACACAGATCTGTGTTTTCTTTCCGTGGGGTTTCTGTACCCTTTAATGTCTCATGCTGAAGACTCTTTTTTCCTTCAGCTAAACACTAATAACACACAGCTTTTGAAGACTTTATTTCAGCAGTTAGCTACTAGTTATTAGCTAGTCACCTGAAAGGTAGATGATAGGTATTATTATCCCCAGTTTTAATAAAAGAAAACTTGTGAGCTGTGGGCAAATGGGAAAAGGTTCCTCCTTCTTCTTATAAATCTTTCCATCAAATCTTATTCTTCCTACTGATGACTATATAAGGTTCCTCTTAAAACTGGAACTAGTTCTTTCTAACTGAAATTAGTTCCTAGATGAAGAAGCAGTGGGGAGAAGATTACAGTGATATTTGGTGGGAAGACTACTGGAAATGGCTAGAGAAGCTAATAATTAGTGAAAACTAATCTCAACAATTACAGCGAGAGAACTATATCTAAGAAGCCTGAAGGTTTAAGGCATATTGCAAACGGTAAACTGACATTAAAATCCTCTAAACCTGTTATTTCCTTGCCTTTAAATACATTTCCTAAGCGATTTGTAGAGTACCTGTCAAAAGAAATTATTTTCTTGCAATTTTTGTGCCTAGTGCTTTTTCCAACCTCCTTGAAAAACCTAACTGACAAAACCATGGGGATCCGTCCACATTTGTTTAGGTGTATAATGTAACTGATACTGCTTATATAGTACTGTTTGTACAGTGAGACTGCAATTGCTGAGAAGAATGGCATCAAGGCTACTGAATTCTCTTTTCACTTACAGAAAAAAAAAACTCTTAGAAGACTTCTTGATGAGAATAGAAACACCTTTATTTCAGACTTCCATAGAACAGCTATTTCTGTCCTGCGTTCAGCATTTATCTTATACACTAGCATTCTGGACAGCTGTCCTGTTTGAATGCGTAGGCCTCCCAGGGATAGCCTTGGATAGCTGAATCTGAATATCTGGGCAGTATCTCTAACGATTTTGCTTCTCTGTTTCATGAGAGAGAATCCAGCTTTATTAGATTTTTTTCCCTATTTAATGTGCTGGGTATGTGCATAGTTTGATGTGCAGCATAATATTTGCTTGGTTTTATTTCCTCTCTGTGACATATAAAATCTAATAAGCAAGTCTTTTGTTGCTATGGCAGAAAGATTCTTGAAACACTCAATGATAGAAAACAAGTTTAGAAAAATGGAGTGGCATCTCAGTTCTATTTTTGGCAAGTTTGTTCACATATGTGTTTACAAAGCCAGAAATCTGAACTGCTCTAAGCTAAGAGTTCCACAGTGAAACCAAGCCAACCTCATAAAGTTCAGTAACTCCAGAGTCTGAATTCTTATGCTAAATGTATTATTGTTCAAAAGGATCTTGTAAGGATCATTTACTGGAAGGGCATGCCTTCCCAATAATTTCCAAATAAAGCATTACCTGCTTGCTGCAATGAGGCAATACACAGGGACTGTGCTTTACAGGCCGTAATTTCACCCCTGCAGTTATTCAGTACTCCAGAATCCCATTTATAAAGTTTTGAAGAAATTTGCTTGCCCAGCTCCACCTGAAGTTTGGATGTTTTTCCAAGTGTCACTGTTAAGGAAATATCTAGCAACTTCTACAGTGTTTACTGGTTTTAGGTTTCAAGGGGTGCAGCATCGGCCCATGATATCAAATTAATAAAGCAGAGAATTACAAGACAATATTTCTGTAAAAATGTGGTAAGGAATGGTACCGCTTCAGTGGGATTTCCTGGCTATGCGGCGTTTGAACTGGGATGATTAAGTTTGGTTTGCAGCTGCATCTGATAACTTAGTGGGGGAGGAGAGCTAAGCGTAACACTTCCTATGGATTTCATGCTTTTATCTCTTCCCCTACACCTAAAACCTTTGCCTTCCGTCTTCCTGCTTCTTGATCTCATTTCCCATCTCGCCCAGTACTCCCAGGAACTCTCCTACATTATCTGTTCTACCATGACCATGTTTTACTCAGCCTGACCTCACAGCACCCCACACCCACCCACTCGCGCTGCCCCCAGAATGCACTTGCACACCGTCGGACCCCGGGGGCCTGAAAATGTCAAGAGAGAGCAGGGGTGCAAGGGAACGCACTGCAGGTGCCAAGAAAAGCTGTAGCAAGAGCAAGCCCTCCTGTCGCCTTGGGGTCTTTCTGCTCTCTCTGTGCTGTCTGGTACTCCTACTTCCCACATGACATTACTGAGCTCTCCAGTCATAGAAAAAAAAAGAGCAATAAATCATGTGGAACCTTGGCACGGTCACATTATGCCAACGTTCCCTTCACATGGAGGAAAAGTGCTTTACCCTGTTTAACTGTAGGTTACAAATTTCTGCTCCCCGTGCGGGCTCAGTGGCTTCCACAAGTCAGACAGCTCCATTAGATACTTGAAGTTCAATGCTGTAAGCAGCATCAAGGTAGGCACATAATTTCCACTTGTTCCTGCACTTGTACTTTTGTAACGCTTTTTCTTCTTTAAGGAGATTGCCAGAGCAGTTGCGAAGTGCTTGACTAACTCATCCTTGATGAACGTGCTGTCAACAAAACTAACAGCTTCTCAGGCAAAAGCAAAATGGTGTGGCAGAAATTTTCCCAGCAAGCGTCCACCTGAAGTCAATACATTCTGTCTGCCTGGGGTAGCACAAAAGCACATCAGAGACCCAAGGCTTTTTTTACTGACTCCATTCTGAAGAAACAAGATGAGCCTATAATACTATCAAAAGTAATTTTTAACCAATTACTTTTTCCCATGGTGTTTCTAGAAGTAACCAAATACAGTAATATACTATATAGCTACGTATTTGTTGATTTTTTGCAATCCTAGCTGCTAATGGAGTCATGTAAGAGGTTTTTTACATGGACAAGATCTTGCAGCAGATGACTTCTGAGGCCAGGACCCAAGAAGGGGACAAGCAGAACTTGGTATCTCTTCCTAAGGGCCCTAGGAATTGCTGATGCCAGGGAAAACTAATACCCTTTGTAAAGTAAAAATAATTTTTGTGGGTCAGAGGCACAACACTGATATCATACAAAGATTTTTATGTGAAAACAAGGAATTTACAGTATTTTGCTGAAATATAATCTGAGGAAATGATGTAATTACATGTTATAATGAGAACCTGCTTCTTTCTGTTACTTCTCTCAAACTTTTCTCTGTGTCCCGAATGCAAGCAATGCCGCTGCTATAGCATGCACAGCAAGTTAAAAACTAGGACAAGAGCAGGTAACCATACACAAACCCCAACGTGTTTCACTAGCTTGTGAATTAGGAGATAGTAGTTGGAATTTCAGATCTCACTCTGGAATATTTTGTGACAGTGGGCACATCCTTTCATCTATATGTAAGATGCTACAAATCTCTTGCATACCTGAAAATAGGGGAAAGAATGGAAAAAAGCAGATTACTGGGCCTGTTAAAATTGCATAAACTGTCCTCTGATACTATTCACCAGACCAACGGCACTTATCAGCCCAATGGTACCTTCATTCAAACATCATTTTTCCGCTCCCAGTTTCATCCTGGCATCCCACAACAGTTCTTGGATCTCGGCTTGCAACTTGTGTAAAGGAGAGTAAGAAAGCACCACCAGGATCAAACCATTCATGGGTTGTCCCCAGCACAAACACAAACCCAAAGTGGGAATTCATAAGGATCACCAGGTTAGATTATGGCTAACAGAACAAGTTTTGGGGTGGCATGGGGCAAGGTGCCAGATACAGAAAGGACTGCTGGGTTAAGCTTGAAGGCAAGGCAGATAGCGCAAAATAAACAAACAAAACAAGAAGAGGTTTATGAAATTCAGTGATGGTCTTTCTTAATGTAAGAGGTACTGGAGTTGCCTGGCAGCATCTTGCAACCTAGAACCAGAAGGTTTTTTGCACTGTGTCCTTTAGGCTGGGTTGTGGTTTCGTGTCACAGCAAAACAAGGTGACAGTGAGCTGTTGCCAAAAGGAGTAGGCCCACTCTTAGCCCTCCATCTGCAGATTCTTGCTCTGGCCATAGCAGGCAGTTCCCCCAAACTGATTGTCATCCAGCCTAGTGACCGCATGGTTTCAGGATCACTCTGTTTATGTGGACCACGATACACGAAACTAATTGTGTTTCTTCTCTCCCAAGCCAGGGTTTCTCTTGGATCAGTTCATCCATGGCTGCATATTTGCTAGATCTGAAACAGAGTAGGGTCAGGTTGAATGTTTTGCTGCTGTCTTTGTTTTATTTTGTTTATTTTTTTAAATACAATTACAAAGTTGAATTGTTAAGGAGGCAGAACCTTTATTTTTTCCGTTTCTGTATGTGCACAGGTACCCATCTTCAGAGACATTCTCAGAGTCAATTACAAATGGCTTTTGGTCTGCTGAGGCATTTTTCAAAAATAACCAAGTAGGGAGCACAATGCATATTAAAACCTTGAGGAAGATGCTGCCTGTATTCTGTGCTGCCGTCACCACTTTTGTCTCCTCTGTAACTTTTTCAGTCCTCAGGAAAAAATGACAGAACTTTTCAAAGACTGCGGTGAAATACATCTCATTAAAAGAATTCAGAACTCTCACAGATTTTGGTATACCTCAGAAAGCTGCACTCCACTTCTTTCCTTTGCTTTGTGCATCCGTGGTGTTGCAATCAGTTCAGGCAGACTTGGAATTTAGAAAGAGAGAAGGTCGCCTCTAACTGATCTGACTCATCCTTGGGGGCAAGGGCCCTGTGTTACCATGTGTGTGGGTTAGAGGCAAAAGTGTCTGTAATACAGGCAACATGATTAAAAAAGCAAGACTCGTTTCCATCAAAAGCAGCACAGACACTGCAGAGGGACAGAGCTGATACAGGTGGGACCTGCAGTTCAGGCAGGCACTTGTCGTTGGCAATGACACCTGACTTCTTCAAAAGTCCACCTCACAAATGCAAGGTGTCATGATAGCCTTGGTAAAGGAGACCAGATCTCTTTATAGCTGACAGAAACATTTGTTTGCATTCCTCCAGATGATTCTGTTTCCCATCACTAAGAGCTTAAAGAATTTCTTGACATTTTGAGTTTTTTAATAGCTTTTCTTTTTATTAACTTAAACAATTTTCCATTAACATGCCAGTGTTCTAAAAATTTGTTTAATGTCTGAAGGTGATGTAAAATCACCTTAATGGCTGCTATATCACCATTTTCTGTGCTAGTCTATTCTTTCCCCAATATGTAACTGGAGCAATCCAGTCTTTCAGCATCCTATGTTCTTGCTGGAACAGTATGTTGGCGTGACAGTAAAAACAATATAAAGGACGGCCAGCCTCAGACAAGTTCTTACTCATAAGAATACAAAACTGCTATCCATAAGATATCAGGATGTGTGACAGTATAAGAAGCTGGTTTTGAAGAACAAGTGGTTTTAGGTATTATTTTGGCTGGTTTTGAAAGATTTTATCATTCTCTGATGAAACCACAATCACTGTTGTTTGCAAACTCACATTTTATTCTCGACTATTGCACCAGTGTCCCATCATTCTGAATCTTTTCTTCGATGTTTTTAATGACAGCCTGTACTGACAGAACACTTCATCATTACAGAAAGTTTTCATGGGAAGGCTTGTTGTGGTTCTGAATCAATGCAGACCATTCATACTTATGGCATATTCATAGCAATCATATACTCAATCATGCTTCATTTGGATTTGTGGCGTATAAATGACTTAACCAGAGTACAAAGGTGTACAGAAAAGCAGTGAGTTGTAGGAGGAAAATTTTGTTGATAGGTTCAATTTTTTTTCCATTTAAAATATGTCAAAATCCCCCCTTGCTTGAGCAATCCATACACATTATCAAATCAATTTTTTTATTTAAAAATATAAAATCAAGTTACCCATCAATGTTAGTCTTGTGAAATTGTGATCTGCAAATCATTTGACTTCCTGAGAAAATTATAACATTAGCCATTGGGAATGCAATGAGCTGGATGGCTAGCAAAGCAAACAATATTGGCAGATTTGGAGAATGTATTTGGGTGCCTGTTGGCGATTGACATGCTTACTGCATTGTGTTGTGAAACCGTTTCTGTCTGTCTACTGCATTTATTGGTACTATGATGTATCACGTTCGGAGTAGATACAAATATCCACTCTTTTATTTCAAGAGGTTAGGGAACAAGTAAAGAAGGATTTTTTGGGGGTGGATTTGGAGAATAACAATTGATTCTTTGCATACTTCCCACACCTTTTCCTTCCCTTTAGGTTTTACTGACATGTATTATTTTGGAAAAAAAATCCACCCACTTAAAAGTACTCTGAGAAAACCTGGACTTGGAGAAGCCCTAGCCCAACATGTCTGCACATGTAGGCAATATGATATCTCCCTTTGAAAAAAAAATTCCAATACTTTTAAGAATTCGTACATATCCACCCTATCTTTTGGAATTTCATCTCTGAAACAGCAGATCATTTTCATCTGGGGCATCAAAAGAACAAAAAGCACCATTGGGTCCTATTTCTGGTCACAGATATCTGACTGAAAAGACTGCATCAGGAACATCTTTTGCATGCTTTTCCTTTGAGAGTAGCTGGAGGACATAAAGGACAAAACAAGATAAATGGCTGGACCTCTACTTTTATGAACTGGTGTGTGGTTCACTTTTAAAGAAACTTACCTCATCGCTGTCCACAGCTTCCTCAAGGGGGACAGAGGCGGAGGAGGTGCTGATCTCCTCTCTCTGGTGACCAGTGATGGGACATGAGAAAATGGAATGGAGCTGCATTGGGGGAAGTTCAGGCTGGACATTGGGAAAAGGTTCTTCACTGGGAGGGTGTGACTGATCACTAGAACAGGCTCCCCAGGGAAGTGATCATGGCATCAAGCCTGTCAGAGCTCAAGGAGCCTCTGGACAATGCGCTTAGTCACATGGTTTAGTCTGGGGTAGTCCTGCGAGGAACAGGGAGTTGGACTCGATGATCCTTATGGGTCCCTTCCATCTGGAGAGATTCTATGATTCCTTCTGAGAATTTGGTGATGAGACCAAAGTGCTGTGTTTTTCCGAGTGTATTTCTCCACATTAAGGAGTCTTTTGATATAAATTTGTTTTTCCTTTCCAACAATCTGCTCTGTCTACTTACAAAGGAATCAGGCTCTGTGTGGGCTGGCTAATTACCCACCTCGAATTGCAGTGTCACTGTCTCCTCTGCTGAAGGTTGCCACACTCTGCCACCTAATTGCTCATTTGATCAGTCCCTGATTGAGTAATCAAAAGCAGCCTGTTTAGCAGAAACCTACCACTTTATATCAACGTGGCTCATTTTTTTATGAAAATAAGGCAAGAAGGGATCACACAGCCACTCTGGTCAGAGTGGCGGTGTGCTCGGCATGAAATATAATGGCAAAAGGTTCACTAGTGTCCTGCACATTCTAGGACATCAGCAGCTGAATTCAGAGGAGTGCTGTTTTAAATTACTAATAAATTTTGCATTTCCTGCTATTTTTAAAGGTTTCACATAACTATGTTAACACTGTAAGACTGTTACATGAATGTTTTTTCTTGAAATAACACAACTCTGATTTAAAATTTATAACAGGATTTTAATAGGAGTTAGTTAATGCTCTTTAATATATCAAATGTCTTAATTATGATCAGATGTTAATGTTCTATACGTGCCTCTGTAAATACTAATTTTAAGCAGAATACACCTCAGCCTTTCACATGAGACAGAATGAGGAGGCTGTTGAAATATCTAATTCAACTCAGAGACTCCACAGACATCAAGTCATCCCACCTCCTGTATTTTAGAGAAAAAATAAGATTTGGTGCTTTGCAACCATTTCCAGTGTGATATACTATATACGCTAGGATATACATATATGCACACAGCAGTTTTTTACAGCTAAAGTGCAGCATGAATGATACTACTTTGCTATTTGTCACAATTCTTTACAGGTATTTAATCCTGTGTTCGCAGTTATTTTTATGTCCAGAGGACAGCAAGCTAAAGTCCAGAGAAGGGCAATGAAGCTGGTGAAGGGTGTGGAGAACAAGCCTTACGGGGAGCGGCTGAGGGAGCTGGGGCTGTTTAGTCTGGGGAAGAGGAGGCTGAGGGGGGACCTTATTCCTCTCTACAACTACCTGAAAGGAGGTTGTAGCGAGGCGGGTGTTGGTCTCTTCTCCCAGGTAACTAGCGATAGGACGAGAGGCAATGGCCTCAAGTTGCATCAGGGGAGGTTTAGACTGGACATTAGGAAAAATGTCTCTACTGAAAGAGTGGTCAGGCATTGGAACAGGCTGCCCAGGGAAGTGGTTGACTCACCATCACTGGAGGTGTTAAAAAAACATGCAGATGTGGCACTTCAAGATATGGTTTATTAGGCATGGTGGTGATGGGTTGATGGTTGGACTTGATGATCTTAGAGGTCATTTCCAACCTTCATGATTCTATGATTCCATAAATACATAGGTTATATTATCATGTTAATCTGGAGTGATGTTTACAGAAGAACAGATTTACAGTGTATACATAATTCTGAAAATATGCTTCTATTGAGTTAGTGAAGAGATCAAAAATGATTAGCTTTCCCTTCCAAAACAGAACAAATTCCACAGTATGTTCTATGCATCAACTTATATTGTAAATTCATATTCAGTGTCATACGGTCCAGGCTTTTCATGACATTGTCTCTTGTTGTCACTGAACAGCACTGTTACATCAACAGAAACCAGTGGCAGAGCTGCAGATACAGTGCCGAAACTGCAGTGCTTGCTGTATGTGTAGTTTTGCTAGTATCATGAGATTTTTTTTCTTTCTGTTATTGCAGGCATAGCAGAGAGAGAGAGAGAGAGTATATCCTTGTAGAGACATACTGACAAAAGAGTAAGAGATAGACCTGGCCTTGAAATAAGTGATGGAGCACTCCTAGAAGGTCTTTCATGCTTTCTTCAGAGCCTTACAGAACAAGGGTCTTCTCTTAATATGCTGTAAATAACTGTGAATAGTAGTAATGGTTTTGCATTATGCTGACGGAGTGGTGTGTGTAAAAAAGTAGTTTCTGCTTTGATGAGAACGGAACACCTGTGTCTGTGGACATGTAGATCTACCCGTTCTTAGGACAGTTATCTTTCCTGAATGTACTTCTGCCTTTTAGTTTTAGAGTGCTTTCTCATTTTTCTTCCAGGTCAGTTCCCTGACCCATTTCACCGCGCCCACTTCTGTCCCATATGCATGGAGGAGAGGAGGCAAACAGCAGGGGTGAGGACTGGAGAGCAGAAGTCTTTTTAGCCAGTTTTGCTCCTTTCTTATTTTAACCTTACTATACTTTACGTTAAATTAGTCATGCAAGAATCACTCCGTTCATTAAAATGTCAGTTAGGTTTACATGAAGTACATAAGCAGCTTGCTTTCTTGTACAAATTTTTCCATAGCCTTAACATCCATCCAAAACTGCTTTCTGGCTTGAAATCTAATGCTTTAATTAGCAGACTAGAGTTTCCCTTATTTTCACCATTTCTTAGAATGTTCCTTTGACTAGTTTGGATCCTACTACAAAGAGGGGGTTTTGGTTTTAATTTGTTGTCCTTTCTACCACTTGGCAGAAATATTCCCAGCTTTTTAAAAACAGATCGGACATATTTGTGCGACCCCATGTGTTCCAAGCAGCAGTGACATAATTTTCCAGTACCATCTATAGCAACTTCACTGTCCAAAGAGATTCTGCTCCTTCCTTTACATGCTCACAATAAGAAGAAGCCACTGTTGTGTTCAGAACATTTACCCAACAAACCCCGAATAGTTGAGCTCAGCCCTTCTCACCCTTTGTACAGCTTCTACCAGGAGTATTCAGAGTTTAGATAATTTACAGGCAAACTACCATTCAGTTGTCTATACAGTAGATTCCTTTCAAGGCTGAGTTCACTATTACCCATTCCTTTGAAACAGGACACTGTGGCTTGCTATCCCTTTATACATTCCTTCCCCTCTGCATGTTTCAGGTCCGGTACCTATGTTTGGCTTTCTTATGGTCTTCATAAACCCTCTTCTTTTTACATGCTTGTTGTACACGTTAGGTAATCTAATGTTGACTTCATCTTTGGTGTCTCAGTTTCCACTCACTGAAACAATAGAACAGTTTACACTTCAAAGCTGTTCTTCGTAATAAATATAAACTGTGGAATAACTGACAAGTGTGTCCCCATGCAAATCATCCATTCTGGTTTTGGTGGAAAGGGAATAATGGTGAAAAAGAGAATGCCCACATGTTTTCTTCACAATAGCAGTCAAAATAAAAATCTGGTCCTCTTCTACTGCTTTTTCAGAAAGACTGCTTCTCTCCGTGGGGGAGTACTGTCTGGGACAGATCTGCAGGTGGCGGCGAAAGAATCCTTGAAGTCGGGCACTGGGAGGACTGCAGGCATTCATGGTAGAGGGGAGAGATGGAAAACTGGACGTAAGTAATTTGTAGTATGGCATATGGGAGAATAAACTTTTTATTATATTGGAAGGGAATATTAGATATCAGGACACTGCAGGGAAGCACAGAGCAGCTGCCAGAGAGCAATGGCAAATAGCTTGAGTTTACTTCTCTAGACAGGCTCACTGGGGTCAGGGGAGCGCCAGTCGATCTCCCTTTTGCTGTGCTGTGTATCGGCATCCTAAGAGTTGGGAAAACTTTGGAAAGGGCAAGGTGAGAAAAGAATCTGTATAAAATACAATAGAATTGGTGTGAGGAAAGATAAGTTCCTACAAAAATAGTTCTTGTTATTGCCATGGTGGTGCATTGTTTGCTAATACAAAACATACCGTGAAAAATCTGTCATCTTTGGTTTGGCTTTAACAGTCCGTTTAGCAATACAGAAATCAGTGCAGTTTGCTGAAGTGTAATTTCCCAGCCTGGAATTTGCCTAGGAAATTGGTTGCAACTTTATATAGGTAAGAAGCTGTACTGACCATCATGCAAAATCCTTCATCTTCTAAGTACTCCACCAGAACAATAAAGGAAATTAAGCTTATCCCAACTGAGAAAGTTGAAGCAACAATTTCTCATTTATGGCATGGATCTACCTTAATGAAACAACTGTCCAAAAATGCTGGGGAGGTTTTTTAAACCATGGTAATTTGACTGGCACCAGGCTTAAGACTAGCTTGCCAATTCAGCACATACCTAGGAGACACCAGGGTACAGAAGTGAAATCCCTTAACTAGACAGGAAGGAAAACAGGAACTTCCTACTTTGCCGTGGGCACTGGAGGAAACTGTGAGGCTACATCCTAAGAGACAGGCATCTATGGTTGTATTTTATGTTTAAGTATGATGCTATTACACAATACATTAAGACTTCTTGTTTTAATGCAAGTATAGGTCCAAATAAAAACCCAACATTTCTAGGTTGTACACACTCTCAGAAGAACCCTGCCACAAACTTGATAAGAAAGGTATGTATCATAACTATGCTTTTAAGAATCTCTCTTACTTTAATCAGCTCCCTATTTAAAACAGGATTCTGTAATAACTGCAATGGCCATTAATTGTGCTATAAGTTTTTGACATTGTTTCTTCCTTTTTTCTAACAGTTTCCTTGATTCTAATGATTATGTGTATTCATTTAAGGGATGATATTTTTAATATACTGTGAACATACACTTTTTATATGACTTTTAAAAAGTTAGAGTCATTACTGCGAAATTCACTTTGAATGCAATTTAATGTGTAAAACAGAAGACTCAAATGTATAAACATAATTTTCTTTTTAAAAGTTTTTTTTTATATTATCATCAAGCTTTTCCACTTTTCTCTTCATAAGATTGAGTATACCTATAATCAAAATGACAGTTTGTATTAAAAATTATGTAGAACAAGATAGTGCGTTTTTGTGATTGTGATGGAAGATATTATAACTGTAATGTAGGATATTTAGCACTTGGTGTGCCTTCTAATTATGTACATCACTTCTTTTTCCACATTTTGCATGTGAGGTAGGTAACACTGTGTAGGTATTTGTATTAAGATGCAAAATTATTTGTAACTCATTGCAATGCTTTAATAAGTACAGCACCACACTATGTGTGGTATAAGAGGATTAGAGGAATACATGCATTTCTGAATATGAAGAAGAAAATAAATATTAGCAAGAGCCTGAAATGGTGCTTTTTGGATGTTGCATGATGTCCAAACAGCAGTTCTGATAACTGTATGGGTAGCCAGTGGCACTGACAGTGCTGCCTTATAGGCTAGTAGCGAACATGAAACATGAATGAAAAAATCTCCAAATAAAATGTAAACTGCTGGGTTTTTATGTGCTTTGGCTTTTACAATTTGATCATAGATGACTGCACAGCAATAGAGATAGGAGAAAATGAAACACATGGGCTTCAAACCTAACTCTCTTTGTTTTATCTGCAGAAAATATTTTAACCACATTTTCATAGGAGCACTTAATTTGCAAAGCATTTGCTTGTCCTCTGTCTTTATCTCAAGGTTTTAGGGAGTTACTATGTTGAGATGATAACTTAGGTAGGGTGCCTTGTGCAGGAAATATAATTATGTCTGTCAGATATTCTGTAACTTAATTTTCCAATATTAAGGTTTAATTTGAAACCATAATACCAAACTTCAGTATTAGGTTAGTCATCCATTAAAGGAACAAAAGAAAATTCCAGGTCATACTAACGAGAAATAACTATTTTGAAAATTATTTGATCTTGTATGATGTAATAAATAGTTCCTGGTTTGGGATTTTCCCGTTTAGATAATGACCATTACACAGATCCTTTAAATGAAGCCCCACCTGAATATCTGTGAAGGCTTTCTGAAACGACTTCATTTTGGAATGTGGAACTGTGAGGAAAGAAACAAAACAATTACAAAAGGAAAAGAAGAGAGAAGTGTGGGCAAGCTGACACAAGAGAAACAAGTTCTTCAGAATGTGACTTCAGGAACAAAATTTCTTGCCATCGCAATCCAAAAATTACCTTCCTATGCAGCATGATAATAATTTTTCCTTAAAACTCTACCAATGGAACTAATTCATAAATCTCCTAATTTGGTATTAAATGCTTTTATATTTATTTAGACTGTTTTATTTATTTGTATAAATATTTATAGACTGTGTATATTTAATTATCAATATGTATTATATATGTTTATATTAGATATATGATTTTATGCTGATATTTTATATTTTATATCAATATTTTATATTTATATAAACCGTTCCTTTAAGCAAATCATATTGGATATGTCTGGTGGCTCAGGATGTGCCTGTGTCCTGCTGGGTCTGGACTTCCCCTAAATCTGTGCGTTGATTCTGAGTTGCACAATGAATCAGGCTTGCTTAGTCCTCTCCCTCACTACTCCCCAGTAATTTCCTTGGAAGGGAAACCCCAGGCTAATAGATGCTGCACCACATTCCACCAGGTCTGCTCATAGCAGGCTAAACTTCAATCAAAGTTCCAGATAAATGTCTTTAGAAAGTCTTAATTAACATGAAGATTTTTTGTTTGGTGTCAATGAAAATCAGCTGTGAGTATCATAGTAGTGTCCTCATAATTTTTTTACCTTTTGCTGGTAAATAGTTTAGCTAAATAATTTCTTCATGAGTTTCATTTCTGAATTTGAAATATCATGGAAATCTTTTCCCCCTTCTTCTCCCTCAGCACTTTTTCTTCTTTCATTTCAAACTTCCACTGGGTGGCATAGTTTCTCCCATATAAAATCTAGTACATGGGATTCTGTAGTAAACTTGGAGTTTTGAGCTCCCCTACCTCTTGCGCAGCTATGGTTATCGCACGATGGCATAGATGGTAAGAGAATGCTCCCTCTGTAGTATGTTCCTTCTGTCTATTTATGGCAGTCTGCAGATGGTCTGTGCCTTGAGTGTTTCAAGACTGCTGAGAAGAAGAGTTGCTAGGTACGTTTCTTCTGTTTTCTCCTTTTATCTCCCAGATATCTGAGGAAACCAGCACAACTCAACTTTATCTGCAGAAAACAGATTGTATTTATGAAGCTTTCTCTGGAGATGACAGTGAATAAGGAAACAAAGAAATCTTGGGGGAAGAAAATGTAAGAATTGTACTGTACAAGGACCAGACAATAGACATTTGACTCTCCGTCTAACAGAAATACAGATCACAGCTGGTTGCAGAATGAAATAAAAAAAAACCCTTGCAGCCATGCTGGAAGAATTCTTAGAAACTCAAATGGGAAGTAAAGACTTTAATCGTCACAAGAAAAGAATAGTCACACAAAAGTATTTTAAACTGAACTAAGGGTGTAGCAAGGGTCTTCTGCCTTGAATTGTCTGTAGGACTTGGAATTAAGTTCTGCAAATGTATCTGTCTTTTCGTCAATCAGACAGAGCAACCTTCTGTACCTAAACCTAGCTTTTGTGAATATTCTTAACCTGAATATTAAGAATCGATCCTAACTTTATGCCTAACTTCCTACAAAGTAACTAGGCAATCTTTTTGACATGAATTTCCTACTCGGGCACAAAGATGTTGGTGTGAGAGAACTGTAATTTTTAAGTCCCCTGTTGGCATCCGCCAGTGCAGCATGCTGTCACTCATGGGACATGCACTGTCCTAGCCCTCTTTAAAAGCCACCAATTGTTTAAAAGTTGTTTGAGTTCAATTTCACCCTAAATTTAGCTGGTTTAGGAACATAACGTTTTCACCTCGTTTCATTTAACAAGCAGTGCCAAATTGTGGGGAAAACAAACATGCCAGGTTTCATTGTGTGGGTGTCAGTCTTTGGAGGTGAAAATAAAGAAGCTTGTTTCTGATTTATGAAGAAGTCTGTAGCAGCTGCAGGTACTCAGCATTTTAAAAATTCAGACAAGTCTACTTAACAAATCAGTGGATGATAAAAGTTTGCTAAGCATTTTTATTGAATGAATGATTTAGAAATGTGGTGGTATTTCTGAGGATAGTAAGCAAGGATTATATTATAGAATCCAGCAAGGAACATTGGTGTGATACATAAAGAATATAAAAAGCATAGTAAATTAGTCTTATTTTCATTGATGTATGATATCACAGTGATAAAATGTTAGATGAAGGGATTGCTCAACAAAATACCTAGATTATTATTAACACATTAGTACAAAATGAGACACTTCATTTGTGGAACGGAGATCCAAAGGATGTCCTAAATTTAGGCACAGGCTGAATTTTTAAAGTGACTGGATAACGTGCTGATTAAAAAGGCCTGTAGCTAGGTAATTTAATGTAGGGGAGATAAATTTTTACTTCTCCCAAAAGTACTAGATGTCAGCTACTGTCAAAAGAAGGAATTGTGGTGAAGAAATCATTAGGTCTTGCCCAGCACAGAAGTTGCATTTTGCTTGCTAATTAGCTGTTCTGTTGTAAAGTCAGAAAGTATATGTTTATTCCATTTCAGGTCATCATCTATGGGTCACGGAAGTGAACAGAACAGGAAAAACTATGTAAATTAAGCTGCTCATACATAAATGATGCTGTGACACCATGCCAACTGTTACATAAATGTCCACATGATCTGTTCTTTGTATCTCATTATTACAATAAAATATATTCAGGAATCAGGCTATGAACCTTCTATCCTTCTCTGAGAGAGTATCTTCATGACTCAGCTGTTAAAGCTGTGGGGTTTTTTTTTCTTTTTATGTATTTTTCTTTCCTCTTCCTCTTTCCTCCAGCTAAATGGAATACTTACAGATGATTTTCAAAATTAGCCTTACGAAAGTTTTGCCAATAAAGGGAATTGACTGGCTAACCAGGCTTGGGTTTTATAATTGGATAAACCTGTGTCATATTGTTTTAATTTTTTATCAACTGCCTCATGTATCTCTAGGTTTTCATGTGCTTTCATCTGGTTTTGTTTCAGAGAGGGTGAATCTCCCAAGTGGATATGATCATTCTCTAACATGTTGAATTTTACTTGTATCACTTTGACATGATTTTTTTTCTGCTTGCCTAGATTGCTATAAGATTTCACGACATTTTAGTTGTGATATCTTGCCAATGTGTTGCATACTTAATGAACTCTATTCTGTTTTCCCAGAGTATTTCCTCAACAACTATTTGTTCTATTTAGTTCAGTTAAAATGAGAAAATCACTTTTTTTGTGACAGTTTATCACAACTTTATCTGGTGAGGACTCTGTTTTCAGAGGCCTTACCAAAAATGTTGTGAACTTCTATGAATGTAGTTAAAGAACATGTCTGTCTGAATCCAAGGACTTGAATAGAGTTGCTGAACTGGTGCTCAAAGGGTCTTAAAATTGAAAGACATATTCTTCTCTCTTGTTTTCATAGGGAACTTTCTCTTGCATTTAACTGAGTTTAACTAACCCTCTCTGTCAGCTAAAATCTAAAACACTGATTGAAATATAGGTAATTGCATTAGGCTATGCTCCAGTCCAAGTCAAACGCACTCTGTTTAACGTTTCCCACTAATGTTTGTTTGGGATTTGAATGCCTGATTTCGCAGACCTGTGCAGAATGAGCCTCCACAGGTTCAGAATACTCTTGAATATATAACCAATCTTTAAACATATGGCCCATGATATCATTTTATTGCAGCGATAAAAGGATGCTGCTTCTCCTGTATTTCATTCAGAGGCAGAACTGTTCTTTCCTGTGGCTGAATTATTTATCATTTTGCGCTGTTTTTTCTGAATTTCAGGTATTTATCTAGTCATCCTCACGCTCACCATGCTGCTCAACTGCAATACCCTCCAGTCTTCTCAGGAATTTGAACCACGATCAGAGCATCTTATGGACATGGAGGACAGACTCCTTCCTGAAAAAATTTCTTGCCGTGTGACATGGCCATCTTTATCAAATGGAGGTGCAGAATTTATTTATTCTTAATGCTGCTCCTGATCCCCCCCTGCATAAGTCTAAATCTGAATAAAGACAATCAGCCAGGATGTCAGTGTTCCCCTGCTTCTGCACTCTCTTCAGCCCGTTAGATGGTTTTCTGCACTTGCGTGTCTTCACTTTGTTAGACAATCTCAGTCCAGCAGCTCTGAGGTCTGTGGCAGAGCTCCCTGAATCAGGGAATGCAGTTGGTTGCACTTAATGTTCTGCCCCGCGCTGGACCCTTCAGCTGTTTCTTTGTGACAAAGAAGAACTATTTTCTAGGGATCCTTCCTAGTATTTCAAGGATACAAATATTCAGGTGCTATTGTATGACTATCCCTAAACTGCCTTTAAAATCCTGAATACCCCGGGGACATATTTATCTCTAGCTTGTTAGCTGAGATAAGAAGGAAAGCTCTGCTTGTTGGTACCACAGCTAAAAGCTCCAAAGCTTTTACCAAGGCCTGAACATCTAGAACTTTTTCTTGGTCATTTCAACAGAACCAATTTAGTTTTATTATTGTAAACACCTTTTCCGTACTCATTTGGATTAGTCTTTGTAGAGTTTGGTTTTGATTTATAGACTGAATTTGATTCATAAAAAGGTAGGTTTAGTGCTGTCAGTTGGGACGTTTGGCATAACTAAAATCTGTTATCTTTTCAAGTTGAATAGTTGCTATTCTGTAATTATTATAGACAATATGGGGAAAAAAAAAAAGAAGATAATTTTGTTCCTACTTTTCTTGCTGGAATCCGGAACGCTGTGGAATATAATTCTGAACAGCTGGTTCTGAATATGTCAAGTTTTGGTTGACTGAATTATTGTTAAATAATATTGAAATAAATGCCTTATCTTAAAGAAAGTAAGCAATGTGATGCCTTATTTGGTAAACAGTCTTGAGCGTCTGAAAGCTAGAATTAGGTTCATCCTTAAAATAGATATTTAAGACTCCAAAAGTATTTTAAATTATTTTAGTCTTAGAATATGCTCAGAGCTCCCATGCTGATTCTTTTGTTTAAAGAGCACTAGCTCTAGCTTCATGCATAAGTGCTGCGGCATGTCTCTTCTTTCATGTTTTTTGCTAAACAAGGACAATCTAGAATTGCCAGACAATACATTAATATCCAAAAATAACTTTTCTTTGTCATTACATTGGCTTTTGGATTGACCTATATTAGGCAAATTTTTTATTATGTTTTAAAAAGTTTTATACATTTTAACTGATAAAAATCTGATCAAGTTCAGCTATCAGTTTTCCTGAATTTGTGCCAGCTACATGAGCTGAATCAGTCTATTTTGAGTTACTCCCAAATAAATAAGTGCCAACAGCATTTAGATTTAGTTGGATAAGTAAGACAGTGAAAGTGCTTTAGAAAGACACCAATACATCGCTCTCCAAAGCTCCATTTAAGACCTGTGTTTTATTTCACTAAAGAGACGGCAGCGTGTGTGAAAGAAGGAAAGGTAGGAAAAAATAGCAAAAAATGAAACTTGGAATTTTTCACTCCCAAGTTTAAAATGTGAAGGAAGGAATACCTGAGGTGGAGAAGCTTTGGGGAAAGTGTATTTAGATGATGATCTCATGACAAACCATCCTGAACTGCTTTGGTTTCATCTTCATGGGTGTGGAGAAGGACATCAGCTTGTGTGTCCCTAACAAGAGTTTTCTCTTAAAGATTAGGGCAGTTCATTTTGCTTTAAATGAAAATTATTTCATCAGAAAAAAAGGCTTTAATTTAATTTTTTTTTAACAGAACTGTTGGCCTCCCACTTGAATCAAACATTACTTGAAATATTTTTGAATCCTATAGGGGAAAAGCCGTAAAAAATGTGTATTTTCTTTCTCATTGCTTCACAGTTTCTTCCCTCCTATCCTTTGAAAAAAAAATAAAAGTAAAATAACACACCTCTGCCCGGTTATCCTTAGTTGCTTGTCTTTCACTTTCTTCCCTCGTAACTGTCTTCTGTCAGGGTGATTTTTTGCCTCTTCACCTACTGACATGTATTGTTCATATATAATAGCTAGGTAAAGTCTGTATCGTTAAAAGAAACTTCTTGCAAATAATAGTATGGGGCAACAGCAGGATATTGTTTGTGGGTCTCTGGAGCTCCAGGGCTTAACCTGTTGAGAACCTGCCCTTAGCAGCAGTGTAGCCATGCTAATACAGTTCTGTCTCTAGTTAATAAATCCTGGTAGTTTCAACCAGTCTGGCACTTGTCTATGGTATAGTTAATCTACAGCCCAGAGAGACTACTCAAAGATAACTAAGCGATTATTTGGCATATACTTTCTTTCTTGCCACATCTATATAAAGCTGACCTCACTGTGTCTTGCTTTTGCAGATGACACTTGCTGGTCTCTCCTAGAACATGCAAGTCTTGAGTTTTTTTGGCTTTGTAGCTGTTACGTGCACAAACTTCAGTGAAACATCAATAATATTTTAAACCTTATCATAAAAACATGCAATACTTATCACTGAACTCCACCTTCAGTTATCGAGTTTATTTGTCGTACAGATTTTACCCATGTCCCAGACGTAGAGCTGGTGTCATGCAGAGCCAGGCTGTTCCTGGCTATGCTTACTGGTGCAGCACTCACATGAACTAATACAGCTGTTCGGCTTCCAGCACTATTGCGGTTACACATTTAGCCTAGCTGTCCCTTGAGCTGCTTCCGTACACAGTCGGAGAACGATACCCCAGAGGCAGGCTTTACCAGTGTAGAAGGCTTCTACGTGAGTCCAGTTTGGTTGCACTGGGCTCTAACAGGTCAGTCTCAGCATGAACCTGCTGGACTTTCAGGTGAGAGTCATTCTGCGAGACATCTCTGTGCTCACCTCCCTTGGTCTTTAGGTTCCCAGAAGGCTAATTTACTCGTGACCTCCATTGTGTGAGTTTCTAAGCCAGCCCTAGTCTGCGATTCTGCCTAAACTATTAAATCTTCCCTGGAGTACTGGGGAGCATGAGTAAGAGCCAGCAGGGCTTCTGTACGACATCTACTTCCAAGTAGCAATGTTAAGCCAGAGCTAACACTAAAAAGATCAGCTCAGCTTGAACAAACTCCATGCAGAGCTACTTAGAGGCATCCCTGTCACGCTCTCCATAACCTCTCACTTGGATACCAGGTTTTCAAAGTTTTTCTCTTCGTAATTTGAAGTAATGGAGCCCTTGTTACTCTAGATACTGAGAGTTCATTGTACGTCCCAGTACAAAAATGGCAGATTTGCCATTTTTAGGAGTTATTTGTAAATGCCGAACATTTCCTGTGTAATGTAATGCAGTTTTTAAATGAAAACAGTGAACATGCAAAAGGACTTAACCTGATTCCACTGAGGGAGAATCTGCCTGTGAGAAATCTCTACAGCAGACTGAAATCTCACTGCTATTAGTTTATTTGCTGGAAGAAAACCAGACCACCATTTTGCCCACTTCCCAGAAGAGAGTGTCTGTGGGTGTTCTCTTTTCTTTCTCACCACTAATAGATGAAATCTTGCAATAAGACCCGACTGCTAGAAAGACTACCTCAAACAAACTATTGTAATGGAAAACACTGACATCAGCCCAAGATCTCTGTTGTTGCTTTTGCACCCTTCCTGTGGTGCAACATCAGTAGAGAATCTATTGCTTATTTCTTGGAACAAAAAAATACAGCAAAAATTACTAAAGCTGGCTCCAGTGCTTTGCTGGATTGTTTTGCTTGTTTAGACCCTTCTTTATGCTAACCTCTAATTACAGTTCTCCTGTGCAAATACAGATAGGAGAAAAAAAATATTTTCAAATACTGAGTTCTCCAGGAACATGTGGTGTGAAGATGATGGGAAGTGGCTTCTCCTACTTGTACTCGTGTGTCCCAAAATAAAGTATTCCTCTGTTTTGGAAAGAGATATTTACGATGTATATTATTCCTTTATCCCAGAGGACAAGGACCCAGCAGAGACACAAAAGCATCGTGATTTCGAGTGCTATAGGAAACCTGCGTTCATGAGTCTTTGTTACACTCATTATAGAGGCTGGACACCCGACATTAGCAGGTAAATACATTCAGTTCCTGTCTTTGGACTGTTACGAATCCATTAAGAAAAAACACACAATCCAAACTGGGTTTCTATTCCCTTTAGAGTTTTTTTCTGCTTCCTACCAGTAGAAAAGTTGGACATCAAAGAATTATTACCATAAATCTTTTAGAAGTTGCCCACCTTCAGCTCTAGTCATACTGCCCTTATTTGGTTGTCACTGCCCACCACCTGGAGGTTACTATCTCTACAGGTTCCTACAGAAGTATGTGTAAGAGTGCTCCCTACTCCCCTGGCAAAGTCAAGAAGGTTGGCTGAAACCACCTTCACTGATGGATTAAACTGAACTGGTCCGCTTTGCCGGAAGTGATAAAGGATTACTTACTTCCTTGTATCAGCAGACTTAGCAAATATTAGTGTAACACTATTTTCATCCACCCCAACGTCACAAAGCAGTTACCCTTCTGGGTACTTTTATACAACCTTACCCCTCCATCCATGAAGGCTGTGTTCCTAAAAAGTGCAGTGATTAGTAAGTCAGCAGACAGCAAAGCAGTTTTTCCTATAAGAATGGATGTAAGAGAAGGGAGATACATACAGCACTTAAGTACAATTTAAACATACGAGAACAGTGTATATGGCGTGGAAGGTGAAGAGTCAGAAGCAGGATCACCAACTGGAGGAGATGCTGGCTTTTTGACAGCTGAGAAGTTTCAGTATGATCTGCCACAGATTGCTAACTGTCATCATTACCTCCTTCTTCCATCCTTCGTCCTCGATAGATAACTCAAATTCACTCAAGTTAAAGAAAGATGATGACAATGATGAAAATGTAACCGTCCCGAAATAGGCAGCCAGAAGGCAGACAAGGTTAAGTTCAGGCTTTCAGTCTTATAAAAGTGACCAAGTTTGACAGACACAAAGCCACAAATGGTAGCCCCCAGAAAGCCCGCACCTCCTCCAGATGACAAGCCTGATGATCTTACTGCCTCCTTTTGAATAGTTACGCTTTTATCACTGTCATCATCTTCCTCGGATGAATTAAGGTCATTAAAGCATGAAGGATGGAGAAATAAATGGGGAAATGGTGGTGAGCAGGGAAGGCTGTTCAGCTAAACAGGCTGACAGCTAAAAAAGCAACAGGGCAGGATGTTGCTGTGCTGTGTATTGAGGAAGTGGTATGAGACATTCTGGGGCTGGTCTGCATTCAGCAAAAAGGCAAAAACTTTCCTGATGATAACCATGGTGAGAAGTTCATGTCTAGCTTAAGCTCTCCATCAGGTACTAATACCAGAGTTTATACCATGGAAGTCATGTTCTTCCTTCACTGACCCTGAAAATAAGCTGTAGCATCATTATATAGTCACAGGCTTTTTATTCAGCAGTAATCCTGCCTGCTTTGGTGCATCAGATGAACAACTCAGTATTGTTTTGCCTTTGTAAATCAGTGTGTGGCCCTCAAACTGATTTATTACATATTGTTCTGAAGACAGAGCTATGAATTCTCTTAGGAGTTTTCCTCACTACAGAGCATGCATGTGTCCCACAAAGCAAGTTATTTTACTGTTGTTGTAGATGAGGGGTTGCTCCACATACAGAGCACATTTCAAAATACCTGCTGATTTTAGTTGCCTAATCTGAGGCATTCTGGATCCGGTTTGTTCAAAGTACTTGCAATGAATAGCCCTGCAGATCCCATTGCTCTTACTATGAGTTCTCAAGTCTTTTGCAAGTAAGAGCCTGAGATCTCTGGCCAGGCACACAGAAAATTATGAAACATACAGTTGCAACCATTTAAACACAGTGGAATTTAGTTCTTCGTGGTAGTATGAACTGAGAGCTCTTTCCTCTCCTAGCATCCCTGTAACTACTCACTGTCATTAAAATTCATCAGGAAAACACATGATGATTCTAAGAACAAGCGTGTCCTTGCCTACACAAACTCGGTTCATTCCTAGAGGAAAGGGCTGTGAACAGACTAGAAGGATGAGGAGAGAAGACACAGCGAAAAGGGGCAGCAGGCCACACAGCAGAAATCTGAGGTCCCTTTGACACATGATGTCAAGCTGCTACATGTAGTCACGTAGTGAAGACCATCACAATTCAAAAGGGGTTGCAATCAAGCTGTATTTGTGAGGTAACTGTCTACAGCCACGTGTATAACATGATATGTCTCCCTAGTATGGGAACTGAAGATAAGAGATGCATTTGTGAGAGGCCCACCTCTGGGCAGAACTTGGAAAGGAGGATGCAGCCACCCAGGTCCAAGGCTGCCAAGAGTGCTGGGTGTTCCTCTCTGAGAACACAGCTGGGGCTACAGCAGTGTCACCTGCTATAAGTGGGCCCTGGTCAAGTGAGAAGGTGAGAAACCAGTTGAAGAAACAACAGAGGAGCTGAGCATACAGTAACATCAGAGAGGATGAAGAGACAACAGGATGTTCACAAAGAGAGACAAGAGTCCAAGCCCCACATTGGGCAGAGGGAGGAATATTAAGATCAGTTGTTCTCCAAATACCCAGCTCCCTGAGCTGGAAGACATGGATGGGGAACAGAACAAAGACTCATAATCCAAGGGGAATTGGTTAGTGACCTGCTACACCACTCAGACACACACAAGTCTATGGGTCTGGATGGGATCTACCCAAGGGTACTGAGGGAGCCAGTGGAAGCGCTCATCAAGTCACTTTCCATCATCTATCAGCAGTCCTGGCTAACCGGGGAGTTAGCAAACGTGACACCCATCTACAAGAAGGGCTGGAAGGAGGATCTGGGGAGCTACAGGCCTGTCAGTATTACCTCAGTGCCGGGGAAGGTTGCGGAGCAGGTTGTCTTGAGTACCATCACACGCCATGTACAGGACAACCAGGTGATCAGGCCCAGTCAGCATGGGTTTATGAAAGGCAGGTCCTCCTTGATTAATCTCATCTCTTCCTATGACAAGTGGACCCTCTTAGTGGATGAGGGAAAGGCTGTGGGTGTTGTTTACCTGGGCTTTCATAAAGCCTTCGACACCATTTCCCACAGCATTCTGCCAGAGAAACTGGCTGCTCATGGATGGGCATTCTTTACGCTGGGTGAAAACGTGGCTGGATGGCTGGGCCCAAAAAGTTGTGGTGAATGGACTTAAATCCAGTTGGCAGATGGTCATGAGTGGTGTTCCCCAGGGCTCAGTACTGGGGCCAGTTCTGTTTAGTATCTTTACCAATGATCTGGATGAGGAGATTGAGTGCTCCCTCAGTAAGTTTGCAGATGACACCAAGTTGGGCAGGAGTGTTGATCTGCTTGAGGGTAGGAAAGCTCTGCAGAGGGATCTGGACAGGCTGGATCGATGGGCCGAGGCCACCTGTATGAGGTTCAACAAGGTCAAGTGCTTGGTCCTTCACTTGGGTCACCACAACCCCATGCAACGCTACAAGCTTGGGGAAGAGTGGCTGGAAAGCTGCCCAGTAGAAAAGGACCTGGGGGTGTTGGTTGACAGCCGGCTGAACATGAGCCAGCAGTGTGCCCAGGTGGCCAAGAAGGCCAACGGCATCCTGGCTTGTATCAGGAATAGTGTGGCC
>Ga0065711_1003882_pt1 | contig 25949 bp, 10 predicted proteins | sample Hoacrofraction12_FD_59098 | JGI IMG/M metagenome (GOLD analysis project Ga0065711, IMG submission 59098) | Hoatzin crop microbial communities from Cojedes, Venezuela - Epithelial fraction 12 v2 (version 2) | ecosystem: Host-associated > Birds > Digestive system > Esophagus > Crop | place... | reverse complement strand
GGCGGGGCGCAGCGCCCCCGCCCGCGCGCCCAGGCCGCTTCCCGCCGCCCGCCTCAGACCGCGGCCGCCCGCCCCCTGGAAGCAAACTGCCCTGACGCGTCTGTGAAGGGCTGATTTTAAACTCCGCGAGGAGTACAGGCTTGGTACCAGCTAGGAGCAAAGGTGCAAAAACCAAACCCACACGAATACACATGTAACAAAAACCATCCATAGGGTTTAAGGTGTGCAGGAGGCACTTCACAGAAGTAGCTGGAACATTTCTACGCCCATAGGTGGAGGCACAAGTATTTAACAAAAAGCAAAGGCTTGCAGCCAGAGCCTGGTCAGCACAGCTGGCATCCCGCCGTGCCAGGTCCCCAGCCAAGGCCGGCAGCCCCAGGCCAGAGCCGGAGCTCAGCACGGAGCTGCAGCCAGATTCAGGCACATGGCATGTGAGCATCGTCCCCTTCTTCTGACTCCACAGACCAGGCTGCTTTAAAAGCCAACACTCAATGACACCAAAGACCGATGCTCTCCACCTCAGTGTCCAAACGCTTGGTTAGTTCCTCTGAGAAAACACAAGCAGAGTTCAACACGTGGGAAGCGCCACAGCAATCAGCATTCACCTTCCGGCCAGCTCTCCCCACGGCATAAAGGTCAGCGCTGACTTCTGACCAATCCACCAGCTCCCCCTCCTTTCTGAAATGAACGGACAGGACACCGATCCAGCGTTTATCCTAGTCTATTTTATTTACAGTATATACAGTTCCTACAGAAAGCGATTTCTCATAAAGGGTATTAAATAGCGAAACCACGGTGTAGCTTAGATGTGGGCACTGCTGCCTGCAGCCAGCCCACAGCCAGGGGACAGGCTGGTCCGAGCTCCAGTGGGATGCCGGGATGGGATGATGCCGGGACGGGACAGACACCAGGGCAGACGGAGGGGATGCCATCATGCGGGCTCCGGCGGGGCAGCAGGTGAGGTAGATCCAGTATGGGGGAGGCATGGCGCACTTGGCACGTCCTGCGACACGACCTGGGTGCGATCCCTCCGATGCCTCTCGCGGCAGCTCGGGTCTGTCCCGGCGTGGCTCAGCAAGCCTCCTGCATGACGGGTGGCTTTAGCGGCTGCCACTTTCCAGTCGACAACCGGTGGGAGTTGGTGAGATTTCAGAGCACACTTTGGACTCTTTAGGGTAAAAGGCACTACGTAAATCTACAGGAACAACGCTCGCTGTTTGTCGCAGGGAGAACTCAGATGGGCCATTACCGTCATGTTGCTCTGATGCTGTGTACCATGAAATTACATCCTCATTGCTTCACACTTATATTATCATTAACTTAATTTAATGCATTCACTGTCTTATTATCCAGATAATTCCAAAATCTGAGTAAGAAATGAAAAGCATGGTAATTTTGAAGACTGGGTTCTTGGAAATTTCTTAGAATGACCTAAACAAACATACTGCACCTGAGAAAACCTCCTGTCTGCCTCTTGTCCTCGTAGGTGTGTGTTTTCACATTTCAATAACAAGCTACTTGTGCTCAAAAAAAACCATTTCATAAAAATCTTCAGTTACTGAAAACCATATATGGAATGCCTTAATGTCTAGTCTTTTCAAAACTAGCATGGGAACAGCACAAATACTGAAGCACGTAAAAACTAGTCATCTAAAAAATCAAAAGGCACCTAAAATTTACTCTGTTAGTGATGTTTTCTTCTGAAATAGGAAGTATCGCGATTCCTTAAGATATTCCCTAAAAGCTGTCAACATCCCACAAATTAATGTGAAAACTTCGTGACATTCAGTTACAAGCTCAATTTCATATCAGTCTACCATAACATTAAATTCACAAAATATAATTAGGGCTTACTACTGCTGACCAGAGTCTCTGATTTTACAGAAACATTCTGAATATAAATCCTGACACTGAAGTCCTGCAGAGACAATCCAAGTACTAGTAAAAACACCACTTGGACGGTGGTGTCATTCTTACCAGCTCAATGCAAATACAAATCCAAGGAAAGCTTTATCCACTTCAGGCATGCCTTTGAAGCACTTCCCTCTACCTACTGCAACCTACGCACTCAGATGACCAAAAAAAAAAGTAAACTAGTTTGCCTTGATTGGACGCAAGATAAGAGACTGTTAAAAGCATTGCAAGGTACAAATCAAAAAGAAACCCAAACATACCTAAAACTTGAGCAATTAATTCATTTTAAAGCTAAAAGAATGAAACAAATCTTAAAAATTAATTTAAAAATACTCATTGGCATTTTCAGTAATCGCCAGAATCCACCTTAGAAAAAAGTATAAAGGCCATCCCATGTACACAACCCCTACGAAATGTTTATTGATAGGTCTGAGAAAGGGAAGCTTCTAAGCTCTTTCTGGTTTGGTCATGAATACAGGGAGCACAATACGGTGGGAATTTACTACTCCATTAAGACAGCTTACCTTTAGAGACTCCAGATTTCACTTTATACCATTTATAGTATTATAGAGTCTGGACCACGAAAGTTTGTACAGGCAGAGTCAAGTCTACCACAAAGACTCTACTACAAGCTTTACAAACAAACTAGTAAAATAATTTTTCCATTTGTCTTAATCGTACATGGCTCCTTCCTGGAAAACCTTTTATTTGTTAAGCTCAAATGTGACCAGTTAGGAGGTAAAAATACAACAAAACAAGAAACCAAAAAAACCTCCAAACCCCAAAACAATTAAACAGAAAACCCCACGAATTTTCCCCAAAACAACCAATATGAGGGTTATGCAATTGTCAACACTTAAGGAAAACCCCACATCTTTAACAAAACCTCACAAATAAAAACATTTCCCAAAACTCTGTTTCCAAGGAGAGATCTTCTTCAACGTCCACGTCATCACTCACCGAAAAAAATTTTATAGAAAATTTTATTCAACATACAACATTTTCCAGCAAAAAAAGGCAATATACAGGAAGAGTTGTTGTACACTGCGGCTACAGAAACAAAATAAAATACTGGAAAAGAATGTAAAATTATGTGTGAATTGCTGATTCTATCTTTACTGCACTCAAAACTAGACACGCGGCTGGCATTAGCTCCAAAATAAAAGGAAGCGGTCCGGGGACTGAAATAAAACTACACACAATGAATATCAACATCAGTGAAATTCACTTGCAGACTCACCCAACAAAATTAACCTCCAAGTGTTAAATTGTACATGTTCATTCATTAAATATACAATTTCATTTTTTCTTTTTTCTTTTTTTCCTCTTTTTTTTATACAAAGTCAACAGCTTACTAAACACTAGTGAGCATGCCCTCTGTGCTAAAAGGCTATTTCTTGTGTTTTCCCCATCTCTTCCCACGTTAACTAAACCAATGGCATTTATAATCTTTTCAGTTGCTTTTGCCAACTTTCGAGTGTCATTCTATTTGCCAGAAGATGGCACAGTAAATCACAACATTATTTATCAATGGTTGACAATTTAATAAAAAGACCCCAATCTCTCTTTTTCAGGACTCAGGGCATCCACTCGGCAAAACGGGATGCAAAGTAGTGACTAAATCAAACGAAAACTAGTTTATTAAAAAAGATTCTATGCAGCTGGAGGAGACAAAAATCCCGAATAAGTGCCAACAATGTACACAATGAAGTAGAGATTGCTATTTATTGATGATGTGAGTTTTTTGCATTTACAAATGCACAAAAATGTCATTTAAAGTATAACTGAAGGAAATAAATCTGACGTGAGTCTAAACATAAGACTTACTAGCTGCAGTGATGGTGAACACCACACCGGGGAGGGCAGCCAGCCAGCTTATGCCATCTAGAAACGTACTACAGACAAATATTTTGCCAATGTCAACTGTTCTACTAAACTCTTCCCTCATTATGCTGACAATTGCCTTGCATTACGTTTACCATAAAATAACTCTCATTGGCATCCAAGCTTTATAAAAACACCTTCATTTTGCTCAAAAAGGGCAGTCAATAGATACAGAGAAGCCAAACTGAACAGCCTCAACAAAATAAAATTAACATCAGCAGCAAATCCTCTTGCTGGAGACTTCAGATATAGTGCACGTGTACCAAAGTTCTACAGTTGTTAAAAAGGTGCACACACACACTTATTTTTGTCCCTTGCTTTGACAATCTGGTTAAGTAAGTCAGTTATGGATTTTAATAGCTTTTTCAAGGTAAGTGTAGCGACTTCTCTTTGGGGCTTTATTGAAATGGTCAAGCCCTAGCCATGGCCTTGGATGAGACATGTTGCCTAGAAAAGGAAAGAGAAAAAAAAAAAAAAATGAAGTTTGAAGACAAAATTGGAAAGTTTCCTTTACACAAACTACTCCTGCGTGCCCCTGTTCACAGTTTGCGAGGAGTCACAGGGTATGGACGAGGACTGCAGAACAGTCCTGCAGTCTGCAGCCAATGGGGCGGCTTTCCTGACTGCTGCTTTCCTTCCAGCAACACATTTTACAGCTCCTTCTGCATCAGGTAGCTGGTTTTTCTCCTCTTCAGTCCCTTATGGGAGTTTACAGCAGAGAAGCATGTGCTAAAGCAAGAAAAGTATGGCCACAGGCACATCAAAGTACCAGTACCAGCCCTCACCAAAGCACTGAGCCTGTTTGAGATGGGAAGGCATCCACCATCTAAATATGGCAACCTACAGTATTTGCCGTACTGTAAGTTCTCTCTGCTGTATTAAGTTACTCTTCTCACATCGTTTAAGTGGGATTTTTTTTATATTTCTGTAAAATCATGAAAGTTATACTGTATAATCAGTTAATAAAGAAATCACGTAACTGACCTCCTCTTTATTTTGAGAAAAAAATTTACTCATATTTAGATTGTAAAAAAACCAGAGATTTTTTCACTTGTTCAACCCAATATGATTTTATCTACCACTAGTTTTCATGAAAAACCACAGTCCACATACTTCTTGCAAACAGGAGAAATTCTCTTTCAAGATGTCCTCAACGCAATGCATCAAATGTTTTTTGAAGTGAAACGACAGAGGCAGAAACTAAATATCCCCCCAGCAAGAAAAGCACGCTCCTACATTCAAAGCCATCAACTGCAATCACTAAAGCATAAAACACTTGACCTTTCTGGTTGCCTGCATCTGCGTTTTTTGATGTATTTTCTTCAATCAACATTATTTGTCTTTTTGTTTGACATAGTGGTCAATATCAAATGTAAAAGAGAACTGCCAATCTTGCTGAGATCACGTCAATGTCTTCTGAAGGAAGAAATGAATTCCTACGCTGTTAGCGCCAGCAGAACCGCCGCACCTTTCTAAAAGCAGAGGGGCACTATGGACATGAGCTACATCAGTCAGACGAGGGAATGCCACAGCGCTGGTTCCATCAGTCCAGCACGTGTTAAATCTGCTCTTTGTAGAAACACGCAGGCCCCACCCCTTGAAACACCATCTCGATGAGCAGGCATTAGACCATCCTATTAGCACCCCACAGGAGGACGTCAGGGGGGTTATGGATTCTATCGAAGTGTATTATCTCAAAAGGGCAACTTCCCGCGAATTCTCAGATGAAACCCCTTTAATCTCACATTCCTTACAACTCCTACAAACAGTTCAAGTTCCCCCCTCTCCAATCTCTGCCACTTTCTACACTTCTGACCTAGTTACCTGGTTAGTCTTTCATGTAAACTGGCTCAACACCGGCTCTGCCTTGCTCAGAAAGCCCGACAGCTCATGTCAGACTATTGCCTTCCCCCTCCCGCCCCCAGAAAGATGACTCGCACAATAAAATCAGGACCCTGCCTGCTCTGAGCACACAAAAAAGCGCTTATCTGTCCATGGGGAAATGTCCACCTCCTAGTTCATCACCCAGAATGCCCTTGCAGCTAGGGCGGAAGAAAAAGAGATCCCTCCAGCCACGCTCTGCTCTGCTTGCGGGCGACTTGTGCAAACGCGGGCATTCCAAGTTTCGGCAAGTCCCCTCATTCACATCCATGAGCCGCAAAGCTGGCTGTGTAACGTACCACAATGAGAGGTTCCTGCAAAGTGCTCAGTAATACTATAGGTCTAACTCTCTGTGGGTTTTAAAGTAAGTGGGCAGTTACAGGATTTCTTTACAACTGTTACATAAATCTTTGATTTTTTTCAAGATGTGTTTTGGAAAGTCTGGCCCTAGCTCAACCTGCCAACGAAAACCAGAGCTCGTAATTGTCAGAAAAGCAGAACTGCAGAGAGCGAGTTGTCCTCAATCTTGTTTCTACCAGAGCAGCTCACAAAAAGGAACACTGTGCTAAGCTAGGGGAAAGAAAACCCTGCTGAATTCAAGGCTTTCTACAGAGCCCCGACTGCAGATTCAAAGGTGCCATTCCCAGCTGAAACTCTCCAAAGGTAACTGTGGTGGAACTCCTGATGGATTAACCTGGTTTCTCCTACATGTAAATCCCTCAGAGAACAGAGCTTTAAATATCAGCCAAGTAAACAAGATGGCAGACCATCCACAGACAAATTCAGAACAGCGCTGCATTTGTTGCTTGGTGAATCATCTCTTAGGAAAAGAAAATCTGAACAGCATCCTATTCATACATATAATATTCTTGTCTGATTTTTCAGGTTCATTGAAGATACCAAGAACAAACAAGAAGTATCTTCAATGAATATGAGAATTCAAATACCTCTTTGCAGCACACCTTATGAGAATGCACCTTAATATTTTTTAGGAACAACATGAACACATACTCCAGGAACAATGTGAGAATCCAACGCACACGGGAGCAGACGGACAACACAGGTAAGGTGTGCTGGCTGTTGTAACTCTCCTCTGCGAGGTATGTTATACTGATGGTTGACCCATTTGGTCACTCAAATACAAACTTTTCACTCACAAGGAAACACATTATTTAGTTATTTGTATGCCTATAAAATACATACTCTCAGACGAACAAATATACTTACTGTTAAGTGTGCACACAAGTGTATATAAATACTTGCTTATTTACTACACAGAATGTATTTCACGTACAAAGAACGAACTTTCTGCATCCTGTGTTAAGGACAATCACATTATAACAACTGGCAGAGCAACTTCAGCAGGTCAAAAGAACAGTCAAGTTGTCTAACAACTCACCAGGTTGGGGCTCAAAATCTTTCAAGTTCACTTCATACTCATCTTCATTGAGATATTGGTGTCGTCCCATCATTACAATTGCAAATTTAAACTATGAAAAGGAAAAAAACACAAACTGGTGAGATACTGCATTAAAATAAAGCCTTCAAGTCTTAATTTCATAGTCTAACTCGCAGCTCGCTATCAGTAGTATTCTTCACGGACTGACAAAGGCCAACCCTGTTTAAAATCTTCCACCAGCAACCTGGATAATGGGATAATATGAATGCTCCGGAATCATGAACCTGCGCCTGGAGTACCGCGGCCAGGCTCAGGACCTCCAGGGAAAGAGGGATGGCAACAAACTGCAGCAAGTCCAGCAACGGTCCAGTAGAACAGTTAGGGGCTGGAGCCCACAGCATGCAAGAAGCTAAGGGAAGTGGGTTTGTTTAGCCCGGAGAAGAAAAGGCTAATGGGGCACCTAGTCTTCCACTGACTGAAGGGTGCTACACAGAAGCAGACTCTTCTCAAAGGGCTGCAAAGCAGAAGGACAGGAGGCAGCCACCACAAGTCGCAAAACAAAAAATTCTGATTACATGTAAGGAGGGGGGGAAAAAAAAAAAAAAAAGAAAAAAGAGCCTTCACAATAAGAGTGGTAATGCTCTAACATACAGTGTCCAGAACGCGGCAGAACTCCCATCCTTGGGAGTTCTCACATTGCAACGAGGTAAAAGTCTGAGCAACCCAATTTAACTTTAAGCTAGTTCTGCTCCGAGCAGGAGCTTGAAGCGGGTGGCCTCTAGAGGTCCTGCACCATCCACACTTTACCAGGTTACTTCAACGGTTTGCCAAGTATCTCTTTTGATGCAGGACAGAAATACTGCTCCTATACATCCTACCTAATTATTGTCAGAATACTTCAGTCAAGCAGCTGTTCTATTGATCAAATCTACACTTCTCCCAAATCTGTGGTGCTCCAATTTCTTAAAATAAATTCATTTAAAGTCTACAATCAGCAATAAAAACTCTCCCAACTCACCATTACCTTTTCAAATTCTTTTTCTTGTATGTCCAGCATTGTCTGAATCCGCTTCATAACCTCTCTGAAGTGTTCACCCTAATAATTACAATCAGATTTTTAATGTCAAAAGAATCTAGGAAAAAAAGGGATGCCATTATTATTTCCTGCTTCAAGCTTCATTGAAATACATTGCCTTAATCTCTCAGTTAGTTACAAAATTACACCAGTGTCACCATCACCCACTACAGTATGGAATAATTATGTGAACTGTCCCACAAATCGACCAAGCACTGCTAGTGGTAACTGCAAGTCAGATTAAACTTAAGAAACAAAGTTAGAAAAGTAGCAGCAAAATAGGAATTTGGAAGAAGAATTTTACATATCCTTTCTAAGCATCTTACTTTTTAAAACCTCTACACCTGTGATGCACCCCCCCCCCTCAATTAGTAACTTCTGGTATGTTTCTGCATGCTGTGTGTGTAAACTGCCCAAAAAAGCCATGGATACCATCAACTTAAAGATCAGTTATTTATATATATATCAGCTGTCATAGACACGGAAATGCAGTGCAAATGGTTTCCACCAGAAATTAATGCACAGGTTTTACCCTACATTGATAAAAAAATACAGGAATACAGTGAAGTTCTATAGGATGCAGAGATGCGGACACACTTCTCGTTCCAAAACTCTTTGAAAAGGAAGTAATGTTCATACAAACTAACACCAGTGAAACAGAAGAAGTTTAGTAGCAAACTGCTAACTGCCCTCAGAAACATACTTTGATATTAAAATATTCAGCATGACATTCAGCTGGAGCAGCAGAACCACATAAAAACATCAGAATTTAAATTAAGCTTTCAGAATTAGCTTCCACTCTTGTATTAACTTCCAGCACATCAAACTACAGAAGTTATGAAATGCAAACTCATCTTAGAAAATGTTGCAGGAAGCAAACTCCTTTTTCATAATCACGTCTCAGAACGAAGCCAAGCAACCATGGCCTAGCCACTGTTGCCAGCAAGTTTGCATCGCAATTATGGAATTGGTATTAGAAATAGGACTCTAGGTTTGTTGGGAGGGGTTCTGGGGGGGGCTAGGCGAGGGGGCAGTTTTGCTTTGATAGCTTTTCAAGGCCTTGGCTGATGCCGAACACCTACTTTCCTGATATTGCACAGGCTCACAGAAACACGAAACAATCTTTGTGTGCAAAAGAGAACGGAGGTGGTAAATGATTTAACCGTAGAAAGGCATATATGGGGCAGAACCTTTTACACAGAAGCAGTATTCTCCTAGACACTTTTTATATTAATCAATCTCTTTGACAGCACTTTAGGAAAACATCACCGATACAATCCCATGGGGATAAAGCGAGGCGTACTGTACCTGGTGTATCCTCAGCAAGAACGGAATTCCAAATGTCCCAAAAACCTCTTTGTGGAAATGTAGCCACTGTGATTAGCATCTCATTTTCTTTATCTATATCTACCTGGTCCAGAGGAATTTCCTAGATCCAGACATAAAATGATGACTGCAATCAGCTAAAACTTCCCCAAGAAGTAACTTACTCAGTAACTAACAGCATAATGGATGTACTGTAGCTGATGTGAAAGCAAGGCGATTTAAAAACAATTAGGAGAACCATGCTGTTCAACAGTCTTTTTACAAGAGTTTTTTATCCCTGGCACGACAGCATTTCAGCTTCCCCTGCTCTGTAAATGCTCTCCTGGCTTCCCCAGACGGCGTTTTGGACATTAAATCTTCTACCAGCTGTAGTCAAAGCTGACAGCAATATCACAGACCTCTTGTTGTCTCCTCATCACAGTTTACATTGGAAACTTCTTTTTCAGACTTCTAATCTTTGAGGCAAGTGAACAGATTTGCACGATGAAATGTTCAGAAAAATCGCATGATAAGTACCAACATTCGGCTCGACAAGCTCAAACTTCGCAGAAAAGGAAGCAAAGTCTTCTAGAATACTGGAGTATGAAAGCAGGTTTCCAAGCATAACCATTCATATCACGAGCCCTCAAACAAACCTTGGAATTATTAATAAAACATTAAGAATTAAAAATTAAAGATTAAGAATAAAAAATTAAAGAATGAAAGCTTTCTAGGGAAGCAGATGGGACAAAGGAAAAATTTTAGAAATATTACCGTTAAAAATACATATATATTATCACACAATCTAGCTTGCTGCAAGTATCCAGTATTCGAAAATCAGAATCCACAAAAAGAGAACTACCACTTCAGAGAGTTTCTGCTCCCAAAGCCAAGTTTTAAAGTTTCTTTAAGAAAGTAATATTTACCTCTATTCGAAACGTTCGACTTGTTGCAGGTGACAAACACTCTAACAGCTCATCTTCCTGATGGACACCGATTATTTTGTAACTTACAATTTCTAGCAGCCTTAAAAGTAAACAAACAGAAAAAGCATTTTAAAAAATTAATTAACAATAATAATAATAACAACAATAAAAACCAATGCAACATTTCCTTCTCAAACCTTGAGAAGGATTAGTGTAGTCACGACATAAACTGATGCTACTACTGTATTTGTAAAACTTTAAATTCAGTGTCAGTAGAAATTAAGCTGTAAAGTTGTAAGAGGTTAAATGACCTCACTACTAACTCCAGAGCAGCGAACAGCGTGAAATGCTTGAACTGGAAACAATTACTAAATTGTCAGTTAACAAATGCAATTGATGAAACTTCTGTATCTCAAGGATGTAACTTTATGAAATACAAACTAAACAACTGCATAACATTTATATTCATAGTTAGCAAGAACTCTCTTCACATCGTCAATCTGGTTGCTTTTTATTTTTAACGTAGTATCAGACTTCATTTGATAATAATGGTTTCCACAGAATTTGAAAATCTAGGGATACTTTTCTGCCTAGAGTCCACATGATCACATAAAAGAAATCAAAATATTCCAGCTTTACCTTAATTTCCCTGAACCTTTTTCAGAGAGTTCTACAACTTTTTTACATTCTTCTAGCAGGTCCCGCACACACCCATGCTTATCTGGATATACTGTTATTTCCTGCAGAATGTGAAACAGAAAAGTTGTTAGAAAATCTGAAGACGTAAACAGCCACAGTAAAGCACAGAATACACTGGATTCTTCTCTTCATCAAAAATTAATCTTCAAAAGGTCACAATTATCAAAGTGAACATCTATGTTATCTTCAAACTTTTTGTTAAGAACTGACACTTTTTTAAAATCTATTTTTTAGGGGTTTTTTTGGTGTTTTTGGTTTTGTTTTGGTTTGGTTTTTTTTTTACATAAGGGACAACTTTGCTCTACTTTTGTGTTATTCAGGGCCAACAGAGCGTGTGAACCATAATCACAGCCATACCAGCTTTGACGCAGAAATGACAGCAAGTGCGTAACAGCCAGCCTCACTCACCTCTTCCCTAAACTGGCTATTTAGCCATATGCATTTAAAACTTCTTCTGTTTTCAAAATCCGTTATTTTCATTTTGAGCTTAAAGAAGAAAAGAAAAACACTTTAGGCATACTTCGTATAGGGCAAAATTACGTTTTTTTTAATTTGCACCAATAAAACCAACAGACTCTTACCTGTTGATAGTAAAGTTTTTTAGGTTGCCTAGGCTTGAAGAACTGCAGAAGATCTCTTAAAGTACCTTCATAATTATGTCTAAGAGGATTACCAGGGCCATCCCTATAACTACAGAAGGAAAAAGAAAACTGTAAATATCTCTTTACAGTCCATCACCGCTCAGTAAATCGAAGCGCCAAGCACATTTTTGCCCCTGGCTGCCAGTTTCACACAATCGCCAGCACAGCCCAAGCAGCCTTGTACTCAGTGCTGTAAGGATTTTTAAAAACAGGCGGGCGTGTGGGAACAGGAATAGCATTCACTGGGAGCGTTCACTCTCCTGGATGCCTACCAGCTCACCTTTAACGCTGCGGGGTGACAGACCTACACTCCTCTGAGCAGCACATGCTTTGGACTGTGCAAGGTTAATTTGTGGAACCGTGTGACACAGTACATTTCAGAGCGACCACAGCACTGTCAACTATAAAGAGCTACTCGAATCACAGCAGCCTCATCGGTGATGAAGGGGGATACCTACAGGTTACTACAGAGCAACCTACACTTATGTGAATACAGAAAGGCGATGTAACTTTGTGCGTGCACTTATTCCTACATGACTACCAATATGCTGTTTTCTGCCACAGTTTTATACAGCTTCCAATCCAGTTCTACACAACTGTGCTTGAGAACACTGCTTTAACCAGAAATGTCCCTTTTAGCAGCTGTGAACTTGTTAGATCATCATCATCCTCACAAAACCTCATTTGCAGACTTTGGGGACGAGGGGGGAAATCAGTGAAGTAAATCCTGCATTAAACCTGTAAAATCAGCAAACCCCCTGCTTTCATGTGCACTTGTTTCTGCTCTCCTCCGTTCTAGAAATCTGCATTCACTGAAACAGCACTTGCATTAGCTTAATATTTTGTCCCATACAGGAAGGCTTTGAAGTCATTAATGACTTCAGAAAATTAAACAATGATCCTTTAAAATGCATCTTTCATCAGTGACACTTACTAGAACTCTTCTAAAACGTGCAGCTCTGAGTCTCTAGAACCAGCCCTTGCAATACTTAAAACTCTGGATGCAACTTGCGGTGCATGCCAGAGCGCTAACATTTCACTGGTAAAGGAGGAGTTAACAACCTGGGAGAAGCCACAAAGTAACCGCTACCTAGCTATATTTGGGCAAAGCATTTTAAAGAATAGTTTTGACACAGAAAACTAAGGAAATTCATCTTACCCTTGGGACTTGAAAAACTGTAATAGCATTGGATCCGTATTGAGTCTTTGCGCAACTGTCTTTGCAACCTGCAAATAAATTTTTTTGTAAGTTCTGAATTATTTCAGAGAGTCACGACATCGCTTCACAATCATACAGTCATTCCTTACACGTCAAGAACATTATGCTACTGAAGTTCTGAGAGACACCCACTACGTCTACCTCCCCAAGGCAAACTAAACCAGTCTCTTTCGCATCTGAGCTGTTGACACAGAATAAGACATACTACAAAAAAAAAAAAAAGAAACTGTCTGTTCTATTACAATAAATCACTATCAGCAACAGGCCACAAAATCCGCAACAATAGCTCTACTCCTCTTTTGATTTTTTGTTATTTTTTTTCTTGGTTGTTATTTTTTAAACTATAGTATTACTGGGGAACTAACTAAGACTTGCTCTTTGAAAATTCCCACTGTTCTTTAATTCATTCCAAGGAAGCTAGCTTGCTGGGTAGTATCACATCATTCCCATCAGTATATTTCATGTCACTGTCTCACAAAAAGCATGGGGATTCTCTGTCTATTTTTCCCTTACCAAAAAAAAAAACCCCTATAAATAACTTACACTTCAAGTAAAAATGAAATAAGAGAAAGCAAGTTGCTGAAAAGCAGATGCTGAGAACAGGACAGCAAAAGTCATCCCTGACTTCCCCTGCATACGCAGGTGCTCAGAGTTCATAGAATCACAGAATGGTCAGGGTTGGAAGGGACCTCTGTAGGTCACCCAGTCCAACCCCCTGCCGAAGCAGGGTCACCCAGAGCAGGCTGCACAGGACCGCGTCTAGGCGGGCCTTTGGTGACAGAAAATAAACTCTCTGGTTTTAAGGAATCTCCTCAACCCTGAGAAAAGCAACTGCATGAGAACTGTAGGGAGCCAAATCTACCGAGGCTCTTTAAAGTTCTTTTTGAAATTTCATTGTTGAGATTTTCTCTTCTGAACACGCCCAGTCACCCTTTAGGAACACAACAGGTTTCATCTGTCAGTGCCACTGAGCATTAAACAGCCCTGTGTGACGAAAGTAATACAGTTTGCTCTACAAAATTAATATTGTTGGTCACATTACAAGAGAGAAAATAGGTTATCACTAGATTCCCAAGGCACTTTCCTTTCAACAGCTAAATAAGTTGGGCAAGTTTTACATATCACTTACAAAGCAAACGCATAATTTCATCAGAATATCATTTCCCTGACAGAGCAGCATGGCACACCAAGAAAGAATTCTGTTGACTAGTAACTCATTATTAATAAAACTGGGGAGTTTTAGAGTATTTCCTTCTCACTAGCATTAGCGGCTTCCTTGAATTTCTCATTACCACAATGCAAAAAGTGTGCAAGAACAGATGTACTCTTTTCTAGAAGTATGTCTAACACCCTTGTGAACTAGTGCAAAAGTAACTTGTAGAACAAGGAAACAAAAGCAGATAAAGAGACAGGACACATGCCTGAAAGTAATTCATCCTATTGGATAAAGTAACAACAAAGCCTGGGTCATTGGGGATGGTTTTATCGCAGAAAATGACATCCACACGATGATAGAGGTCTCGGAAGTATTCTTTAGCTGTTGGCAGCTCACTGTTATCGTTTTCTGAGTCATCCCTACGAGAGTAAATAAATCATAATACCATTACATATCACACTGTTACACTTACAAGCAGTTACGGTTTTTAAAAACATGTTCTACAGTAAGTCAGCAACAGTTGAGATACAGAGAAATAAAGTTTAGAAACCTTTTTAAAGAGCCACCACTCGTGCACAGTAGAAATCGCACAGCCAGCAGCGACCCAGACACCCGAGTATCTCTGTGTGGTGCAAGGGCAAACACTGGGCTCGCTCCCCCAGCAATCTGGCAGTACTCCGAATCCAGGCGTTTGGCAGTGGCGTTCTAGCAGCCGTCGTCCCTTCCTCCCTCCCACCCCGGCACATTACTGCGTGTCTGGATTAACGCTGCCGCAGCTCTCCATACACACCTGCATCAACTCCTTTGCACAGAGGCCAGGGGCACACCAGCACTCCCGGAACCACAGAAGCCAAACAGTCGGCACAGACGTGGGTTTGGAGCCCTGCTGACTGGTACCCCTATCTTCTTAGCGGAGAAACAGCACCAGGGTACAAGCTGTGCACTTACCCAGGAGCCAGCCGCCAGCCAGAGGCGCATAACACCAACTGGGTCAACAGGGAATGCGAGTTCCCAGGCATGACATGAGAAATACATTCATCTCACATAATCTGGGTAAGAGTGCTGAAGATAGACTAGCTGGCTTCCACCCGCTGTCCGCCCAGGGAGAGAAACACAGCAACACAGTTGGGTGTGACCATCAGGAGCGAGAGCATAGAAATGCTGATTTCTAGCCCTGACAAGTTTATGAGAGATTCCTGTAACGGACACAAGATGCAGGAGTTCTCCTTTTGCCTTGGAGAAAACTCCAGCTGAAGCACCAGTACACCTACGAGTCGCATATGCTCAGGCAAACTGGGAGCATCTCATAAGCTGCAGAACTCAGATGCACTGCTGAACCACTCTCTTCAGTAATATTAAGACCTATTTTAGGTTATTAGTTTTCTAAACTAGGATGAAACCTTCTTTTCCTTAAATAATGTGGCATGTGATAATTAAAATACCACCAATAATTCTTCTTTTCCCCTTTGAGTAAACAAACGAGAACTGCTGAGACTATGTCCGCTGTTGAAAAATTCTACTCTGCTCTTGTTAAAAACGCTAAGGGGAGTTCTGCTTTCAAGTGAACCAGGTGATGTAATGGCAATGATAAGCTGGCCCCACAAAATACATACTTCTGAAACACTATGATGTCGCCATCCATGAGTTCATCAAGAGCTTTATCAAGAGATACATCATAGTCTTGAATCCTTTCTGTTAAATTGGGTTTAACTTCCTGCAATACAGAACAGGAATTGTTGATCACAGAAGAAACAAAAGACAAAAATAAAGATCACAATATTGAAGAAATAATCAGATATGGTAACTTATATCTTCTTTCAGCTGAGATAGATAAGTATATGCATAAATTAAATATAATCTTAGCTAAGGTCCAGATACATCTAATTGCTATTGATAAGCTGGCTGCTCATTTTTACCTTTGGAGTCTCACTCAAGTTATCTTAATATTCAACAGTATTTTACCATTCAGCATTATCTTGTTAGTGCTTAAAATTTTCCAAAATTCAGAGATTAATTTTTTCACTGATATAGGTTCCAGGAAGCTTGGAGAACACTGATTATGCTCACTTGTTTTTATTTTAACAGTGCAGAACTTTTGTACTGCAATTCATTCACTTGTGGGTTTTTTTTAACTATAACAAAGCCATATTAAAAATGTGTATATTATAAAATATCTGTATGCATATTATGTATTTACACTTGTAGGTTGACCTCTTGGGATAAAAGCATCTGTCTAAACAAGCCGGAATCAAACTGCGACCCTGAGCTGCGCAGCGTGGGAACACTGGAGAGTTCTGCTTTTTAGGATGGCAGTGTGCGTGCTCCGCTGGAAGCTCCAGAGAGAGCAGCACCACTGCGAACAAAAACGGCAGTAAAAAACCAACTCCTTGTTCTCCTTGTTCTTCCTATAGCAAGGACTTTGCCTTGGCAAGACCTGCATCCTCAACACTCAATAAATACATCAGTTATAAAGATTTACTATCTCTGTATTTGGGCTGAAACATGTTAGCAGACCAAGTATTTTGTTTGCTGACCTCTAACTCAGGGAAGGAAGGAGAAGATGCAACATTTTTTCAACTCTGCTGTCTAAGGGGGGCACCGAAAGTCCAATGGCCAGTAACGTTAGCAGCATAGCTCCTCTAGCACTGCGACACAGAGGACACGAACAGACTCAGCACAGCAAAGCTGCTCACGCAGGGCTTCATGTTGAGATTTTTTTGTTTTTAAAGCCACACGCTTCTAGCTGTTTAATTTTAAACCTGTTTTAAGTTAACTATCTGCCGATACTCTCTTGCAGCACTGTAGACTTCAAAGCTACAGGTTACAGAGTGCTCATGATGTACAAATTATCATTGTTAGGAGCAACCTTCTTTTAACCAATAAACCTTCCTTTTCTCTAGTTATAGCATGTAAAGGACAAAAATGTTACAAAAAGTCCATTAATCCAAACCTCATAGAGGATAAGGTTAGTTTCTTGTGGAAATCCTGCTCTCTCACACATAACTGGAAGCAAGTCACCTATTGGAAAAGAAAAGGAGTGTGAAACGCATTGCACTTTAACTGCTAGTGAGACCTCCTGCAAAAAGAAGAGAAGCTGTTTTTCTACCCTGAGTAAGCAGCTGTAAAATGCCTAAGAAAGGGAGCCTTCCAGGTTAAGGCTTCCCTTGTAGACATTCAACCCAGAGACAGACTTTAAGGCTTCCTTCCACTTCATCTGAACAACAACTAAAAATACGTGTAAGGCCCTCCAAGATCAAAGAGATTAAATATCACTGTTAAATTTTAGTATCTTTAGAAAAAAGAAATTAAGACAGCTAAACTACAAAATTAGAAAGCATGTACCAGTCAACAAAATGAGACATTCAAAATGACCAATCAAAGGATTTTTACTCAGTGGACATTTGCTGAATTCTTTCAATGGACCCGTATCAAAACCAAGGCTCACGCCTGATTCCGTCTGAGCAGCTGCTCTTGGGCTACCATAGTGAAAACTTGTAGAAAATTATTTTAGAAGCTATTTCAAAAGTACCTTCCAAAAAAACAAACAAACAACACACCCCTTGAAATAGGAGGAAAGAACCAAAGTGGAGAGCAATACCAAGTCAGAAAGCTGTACAGCAAGTCTGAAAGGGCTGCTTGTGTTCAGCAGCACCTTGTGAACCCAGCAAACCTGTAACAGGAATTTAACTGGCAGGCAGCGGTGTGTCAAGGCAATGCTCTCAGCCGTGCAGAAAGTTTAACTGACACAATGCGTGGAAGAAAACTATCAGGTGTTGGGACAAATCACAGTTTCTTTCTGTGGCCTACCTTTGATTTCAGTGACAAAATTACTCTTAAAAAAAGATACACAATCTACTGTCTTTAAAAAAATTTCAATTGTAACAATGAAACTGAATTTTAGAACTCACGTATTTTACAGGATATAGGTGTGTAGATATGTCCACAATAATTCAAACTCCGAGTCTTCGGATCATACATCTTTAGAAACAACATTACATCATCTACAAATTAAGAAACAGTATTTAATTTTAAGTAAGGTAAATTTGGGGGGGGTGGGGGGGTGTGCAACTGACATTTTTCTTTAAACAGTAACACAGATGTGTCTCATTCACTAATTTGATTAATGCCCTTAAACTATTTTTAAATGCTGAATTTTTATTAATCATCTTTTTATATATATAAAAAATTACTTAGTGATTCTAAAAACATGTGAAGCATCATACACTTGAAGAGAAATGAGGGGAAAACTGTATGAGAAAAACTAATTTCAGTACTCTGCTCTGATGGGTACACCAATGCCATCCTTGAAAAAAGGAGCAGGTAACATTTTTTGAGATACGCTCAAAATAGCAGTATTTTGTATTTACTTAAGTTTTAGAATTTATACTTACGATCTTTATCAAACTTGGGTAATGTTGCTCCAGTAGCAGCCATCTCTGGATCTACTGTTTCCAAAAATATTGTCCACGGGTTTTCATTGTCACTGAGCTCAATCATCTATGTAGAAAGACGTGGAAGAAGAGAAAAAGTCTCTGGAGAATATAATATAACTGATATCTGAATTTTCATCAGATACAAGAACTCCATGACATTTTATGAGCGAGAGAATTATTTTATTTTAGTTGCGTTAGTCACCGGAACTTTATGAATACTAAGAGAAACAATGACAGATATAGAAACACCAAAAAAAGTTTCAATGAAGCACAAACGATAGGTTTTATCTAAAATGGACCAATTTCTTTTTCATTTAAAAATCCCTACAGCTACCTTTATTATGGTAAGAAAATTACTTCACTTCAGAAGTAACAGGACTGTGGAACCAGTCACTGTTTTCTGTGGTATGTAGACACCATGTTTTACATTTTAAGCAACGCACTTCATTAAATCCAGAGCTTCTGCCCAAACAATGGAGAACCCCAAAACACATTTCTGTTTCAAATCTAACATAAAAATCATGGCTATGCTTTTTTTCATGGTAGAAAAATCATGCACTGCACTCCTCCCTCCTATCCAAATCGATCCACTAAATCTCAAGTCTTCTCAAGTTTCAAACTTTGTACCAGATACAGGTTAAACTAAAACCCTGAAAAAAACTGATTTCCCAAACTTACAGATTGTTAAAGAGAACTAAATACCATGGGTGATGTACAGAAATAACGTCCTCTGTCAAGAAATATTTACCGTTTTATTGCCATCTGCTTCATTATCTAACATTGCAGGTCTTTTTGTTCCATTACTTCTAGCTTGCATTGGCCATAATCTGATTTGATCCTGGGGAAATCCCTAAAATAAATAAAAACTGTGACAGGAAATAAACAAACACAAAGGCCAAGGTACTTTTCTTAAATCCAAACAGATCCAAACAGATCTTCTGTTTTAAAAGGTCTAAATTACGACTGCTGTCAATACCTGGAGAAGATAAAGACTATGAAGCAACCAGAAAGTAACAAAATAAATACATACAGCAATTCAGCTACAGAAAACTTACCATCGTTTGGGAGAGATTTTGAACAAATTCTGTAAGCGTGGAGTTTTTTAATACTTTGAAAACAGTGTATTTCACTTTTTCTTCGTCATACATGTCATTGCCTTGGTGACCACAGAACTGATCCTCTGCCACTATCTGAAAAATCACACGCACAGGTTACCATCCATCTGAACGCAGCTGCACAACGTAGTGCCTTCTCACGATGCTTTACTGGGCAGCGTCACCGGCTCTCTGGACAGCGGCACACTGCTAGCAGTACTCACATTCTCATGGAGAAAATTTGCAAGTACACAGATTATAATGGAATTTAAAAATTGTGATTGATCGTCAAATCGGTGTAAGTCATTAGAATACATCAATTCTTACAAATCTCGAACAATTAAACACCAGTTGCGCTTAGATCTCAATCTTGGAAACATGTACTCTAGCAGTCTTGGCACTTAGAAAAAGGCTACATAATTATTTTACTGATGTAACGCAAGGAGGCTGGCCTAAAATGTTTCCTGTACCTCCCACAGCTCCCCTGCATTCTTTCTGTTAACAGAAAGGCAGACGGCGCAGCTCTGCCAGTCCCTCCACTGAAACCAGCTCCAGTGCAAACGCCGCGTAGAACAAGCGAAACTTCACCGGCATCTCTACTTACGAACACCAGAAACAAGCTGCAAGCAAACATGGAGGCCAATGGAAAATGGGTTCTGTTTTCCTCTGCCAGATGGGCTCTGGAAAGGGCCATAAAAAGGGTTCCTTAAGGCAATTCCTAACAATCTAGTCCATCTGGCTTTTCCAAAAAGATAATTGCAAATATAAGGACTCTCTCCACCTGCTTCTACGTGATGAGTTCAGTTTGGCAGCAGTCCACGCTTGCAGCCTATGGCTAGATACATTCTTATTTTAGAAAATAATTCCTGAAGGAGATAAAAGTGCAGTGGCAGGGCCGACATTTAAAATAACCTGGTCCTTTTCCTTTCACCTGAACTCACTATTTTCCCTTGCAAGCACATCACTTCTAGAGAAAACAGAAATGCCTATAAAACACAGCACCGTCTGTTTCATCAGGATGTGCTGCATATGCAAATACACTTGTAAGCACTAGAATCTTAATTTCACTTCAAACACTACTTTCAAACACCAATTAAAAAAAACCCACAGAATTCACGGTTTGTCTTGGGCGGCTCAACATTCTGAATTTTAATGGTAAGGTAGTTGCAACTTGACCTGTTTCAAAAGCTGACCTGCACTTGCATATAGAGGTGAGCTTCCTGCCTCTCCTTCCTCTTCTGAGCTTCTATCCTCTTCTCTTCTTGTAGCCTTTCTACAAGTTGCTGAGGAATATCATGGTCTGTGACAGGCTGCAAAACTTCACCTACAAAGTAGATTTTGTGATTTCATTTCAAGGTTTACATCGAACAGGGTTTTCTTCACACACCCTTGACCCTCCTCTGATAGCAAGTCAAAATTGGCTTTTTTAGTATTTTAATGAAAAACATGGTTTGATATCTCCGTGTTTTGACAAAAGCAGCATTTTCTCTCCCAAGCCAAAACGTACTACTTCCACAAAATACCTATCACAGACTTCTGAAGTAAATATACATTTCAGAATTAAAAGAATATTTACCACCCACCATTTTTTTAAATATATATCTCTCTCTCTACATATTTATAATCAGTTGGATTTAGTTTCCATCACGGAAGTTAGTTCACTAGTTTTTCCACCTATAAAACAACCCAGGCCGAAGCACTCTGCAGATACACAGCTCTGCCTTACTGTGCTAAGGTAAGACGACACTAGATTAGCAGGCGCTTGTCAAAAGCGAAAGGAAAGGTGGTTGATCCCACAGAATCCATAAATTCCAACTATAACTAGCTAAGTCCCTTTTGTATAGGAAGGCTGTCTGCAATTCAGAAGTAAAATATAGCCCTAAACCCCCGTATGTAAGTCTAACTTGGAAGACAGGCAGAGCCATTCATACTTAGTTTTGATTCCCTGATGTAAACCAGCATGTACGCATTCGTGCAGTGCCGTACAGACAAGTCATCGTCATGACCGCCGTAGTTGTGTTCAATCGCTTCTTCCTTTGTACATCTTGATACAACATCGTCGTCAAATTTACACCACTAGAGAGAAAATTTTAATATAAATATAATTTTACACACAAAAACATGCTCTTGAATGCTAAATTAATCCTCTTTCCGGCATGTCTTTCAGCTCTTTGAAGTAACTAAAATTGCTCTTCAAGCAGCATGAGTTTAAAAAAAAAAATCTCATTCACTATAATTTATGCTACCTGCTACTTGTGCTCAGCATAAGGCAGGCCATAAATACCAAACCTTTAGTGAAATATTTGAATATTTTACACTGAATATCAAAAGCCCAATAATTATTCAAAGAGCTTTTTCTTAAGACTGTTACTCAAATATCTAACACTTCTATGCAAATCAGAAAAATTATTTGTTGTAAAATAAAACAAAAAGCAGCGATGCACAATATATCTACTAATTATCTGTACATTTAAAGTAATTTACAGCAAATTTTAAATTAAAACCATGAAGCCAATTAAGAATGAAAGACAAATAGCAACAAATTCACAGCAAAACCTGACTTCTGCCTTCACTGTGAACAGTCATGTACACAGAAAAGCAGTCAACTCAAGGGAGGAGGCACCTGACCTATAAACATCTGCTCCAGTTAAGTCACCTGAACTTTTAACAGTGGCATATGCAAAGATACCCAACTTCTGAGTCACAGAACCATTCGAAACGTTCGTATTTGCTTCAGTATAAAGCCAGCCCAAAAAACATGCTGGATAAAATCTGACTGCAGTAGAACCTATGCATACACACACACACAGCTGAAGGGATTCCCCAAGTTAGGCTTTTGGAGAAAGACCTGTATCGCAAAGACGAAGCCGCCCCTCTTAACAAGCCAAGAGATTCTTACAGCTCCTCCCCGAAGAGCAAAAACTAGACATGAGGGCTGCTGGTTTTTCTTTTCATAAATACAAGGTACACTTCCCAAATACGTTAGAATAGGCACCAAATGAAAGAGCATCAAGCCAAGAACTACGCAAAGTCAAATCCCTGTGCAGTGAAGTGAGTGTGCCAGCACACACTTCTGTTAGGGAATAAAAATTCCAAAGATTTGCCCATTATGAAAAGTACAAACCACAAACGTATTTAGGTGCTTTTCAGTACTCACTTTGCCATCCCCCTTGGGATTCAAGTAAACAACATAATGTCCACCATGGTTATCTCCACTGTGTACTAGAACTGCATGAAGAATGTAATTCGCGGGATCTTTCGGATCTGTTTTTTGCAAAAACTCATCTAGTGGCAACTGTTCAGGAAACTCAAACCTGGTTTTGAAAAGAATTAAGACAGTTGTATTTGCAGTTAAGACAGACACACGCTATTATGCAGGACATCAGCATTTACTCCTAAAGCGAGTTACAAAAACTGAACAAGTTACTGTCACAATGCCATTTCTACCCAGTGGCAGATTTTACACTGTTATAATATGGAATAAAAACAATCATCATAGGCACCTCTGAAAAAGCATGCCCTCAGTAACAAGGGTAAGAACAATTTCACTGGAACAGCGCTGCTTTGGATTCACCGTGTCAAGGGAAAAGCTCAAAACCTGTTCTATTCCAGTACACAAATGCAGCTTTTCTAGCACAGCTACCACTGGACTGGAACATTATTTTGAAATGCCTTTCAGCTGCTGCAGTCTCACCTTCTTGGTGAGACTGAAATCGCTGCAATACAGACTTAGTTGACAACCAACAACGCATCTCCTTGAGAAATTATTGGCCTCTACTTACAGTGAGTAGGCATGGAAATAGATGGAGGGAAAGCAGAGGACTAAATTCATCCTACTTACTCTTGTGGCAGCCTATGGGAATGTTCCAGCTTTACACACACGGCACAAAGAACGTTCCAGAAAGCATTAAAAGATGCATGCACTTGTTTCATATTCAAAACAACAGCTACAAATGACTATTTAAGGATTCAATCTGTCATCCAGAGCCTTAACATTGAATCAGTGCACCTTTCGGGGACCTCCAACACGTGCGACTGCGCAAACCTTCCTCTCAAAGTTGAATCAAAAAGAGGATTTTGGCAAATTATTTTTGAACCTATTCATAGGTCCAAATTCTACAATGAAAAAAAGCATCCAGAACACTTACCTATCATTTATCTTGATGTTTTGGTCAGTCTGAGGATCATACATGAATCTCATGAGCTGTAGGTGTAATACTGGTGGCAATGTTAGGAACTTCACACCTTTCTCTGCCTCCTAGACGTTTTAAAGGAAAGAGGGGGTTGAAATAGCAGGACTTTTAGCCACTCAAAATACTTGTTTGCTGCAGACAGTCTTCCTATGGACTTTTATTTTATAGGCTTGACAACACAACGTGCACCAAAGAACAGACCAAAACTTGGGTGGAAGTTAACTATCTTCACGCTGCACCGACTGGCCCATGAGCTACTCCAGGAACACTCACAGCATTTCAGTTCATTTAAACTTAGGCCATTCATACCAGCACGTGGGAGCACCTCACTGCATTACCAGCAGTGTAAGTTACCTATATACATAGAATTAGAAGACAATACAGACGCAAAACCTCATCTTTGATCAATTAAGAACTTCATGTTCACTGTATCCTGCCAACAAGTATTTGGCTACCATGCTGTCCCCTGCTAAGAACAGCTAAAGAATATACAGAACACACTGACAAAACCTGGTATATGGAAGCTGCAGAAGCTTCAATAAAACAACATTCTTTATAAAAGATTTCAGCTTCCTTCAGTGGGTGCAAAGTGCAGCTGAAATATGTGCAGACACGTACATGTTTAAAATGCCACAGGTTCATTGATGTTCTCGATGATACAAAAAAGACTTCTCAAGTTATTTTTAGAGCTATGTTGCTCTGTTACAAGACACACAGAAGAACAGGCTGCTCTTAGAGGAAGAACAACTTAGTCTTGAGATCAGTAGAGAAGTTAACCACTCTGGTCACCAAAACACTTATACGTGTAAAACTCACTGCTAACTAGATTGTTTTAAAATTCAAACTCCATTTTAAGAAGCCTAACAGCAACTAAGAGGAGCTACATAAATGCTTGTTTAAGGAGAAAAAAATCACCAAAATCAGTTGATACAACCTAGAAGGGGTTTTGCAACCTTTTTTTGGCTACCATAGCTTTGTTAAGTTACTTTATCAAGGACAGAGAAATAAAATTTAACACCAAAATAAAAAAAGAAGAGTACCTGCAAGCCATGTTCTCCTGCATCGTACTTGTTATCACCATCCAACTGTTCCACTGCAACGTAGTCAATGAAGGACTCAAAAACTAAACGAAAAAAGATAGGGGAATTGTAGGGAAGGAGGACAAAAAAAATGTAAGTTTACGGTAGCCTGAGGGCTTAAAAATGTATTAATCAAATAACATACTAAGACATGAACGTTCGTTTTTAAATAAAGACAGAAATATTCAAACAAACAAAAAGTTTTGTATTGCTTAAGAATGTCAAGAAATGCACCAAATTGTAGGGGCACACGTAAGAATATCAAAGAGATTTTAAAATCACACAGTTACAGCTGTCTGCCAAATCGCCTGTTCTCCCTTCGCAACTGCTACGTCTCAGGCTAGATGGTTCTGTTTGCTGGATGCTTCTGCCCTTTTTCACGTCTTGCACACCAAGTATCGGGGAAAGCGACGTTAAGGGACCACTGCTGTGCTGCTCCGAGTAGTTAGTTCTTTTTATTTGCTTATCACTATGGTCAGGTCTGAATAAGAATCCATTTCCTCCAAGTTCATCTCCATATATAAATTATAACCCACTGTGACAACACTACCGTTCTCACCATGACACAGTACGCACTTCTATGACACCAGGAAAACTCCTAAAATTCATACTTTTATGAAAAGATACCAGTGAGAGAATTAGGGAGGAAGAAGCAGGGAAGGGAAATGGGGGAGGGGAAAAAAGCTAACGCAAGCAAGAACATTTTCTGCAGAAAATATTTTCAATGAGGTGTCAAAGACTCCTTCCTCTGAAATTAAGGCATGTACATTCCAAAGCGCTGAGCCCCAACAAACCCATCGGAAATCAACAGGCCCTGAAGATCTCCAACATGCTGCAGTACTGGATTGGTGCACAACACAGAGCATCACTTACTATTTTTCTTTCCCTTTATACTTAGCTGGATGTCATAATAATCTTCTATTCGTTCAGATCGATAGTCTACGTGTTTGCACTGGATATAAGACTGCAAACAAAAAACAAAACCCACAGAATTTCAATGTATATAAGTAACATAGTTAATTTAAATTTTTTTTTTTTGGAGGGGGGGGGG
>Ga0065711_1033189_pt1 | contig 25950 bp, 20 predicted proteins | sample Hoacrofraction12_FD_59098 | JGI IMG/M metagenome (GOLD analysis project Ga0065711, IMG submission 59098) | Hoatzin crop microbial communities from Cojedes, Venezuela - Epithelial fraction 12 v2 (version 2) | ecosystem: Host-associated > Birds > Digestive system > Esophagus > Crop | place... | reverse complement strand
CAGTTCTCAATCCACTTCACCGACCACTCATCCAGCCCACACTTCCTGAGCTTCCCTAGGAGGATATCATGGGAGACTGTGTCGAAAGCCTTGCTGAAGTCGAGGTAGACAACATCCACGGCTCTCCCTTATGGTGCAGTTATAACTAATTTAATGGTATTTCCTGCCCAGCCCTGGATTGTGTTGTCACCTAAGCGATCTTCTAAGACACTGTAGCAGAATGCAAGCACTTACCTGAGGAGTGAATCTGGGCATCTTGTGTTTGCCATCACCAGCGCAGTCATCCCAATACAAATATTTAAGATAAAATTCAAAGAGCATCTCACCTGGTCGTACTGGGAGTTCTCTCATCAAAGTGGGGAAGCTGACAATGCAGACACCCACATCTAAGCGAGCCACCTTTGGCTGCTTTCTTTCCATTGAGGGTAAATGGAGCTCCCTACTCAGATGATGACGTACAAAGTTAAATAACACAACTGACTAACTGACACCCTGACTTGCATTAAAATAAATTGGAATTCAGTGCCTTACTTTGAAAAACCTTCTAGGCAGCTTGTGCATCTCAGCACAGGAGTAACTTACAGAACTGGACCACTTCTATTAACCATCAGTTTTCCATCTACAAAATTAAGTGTGACTTGTTCCAGAACAAAGATCAATTATTTGAGGGAGATCACTGTGCTGGAAGTTCAAGCACGAGGCTAACACTGTCGAGACTGGGGTTCCACCCCACTATTTTGTCAGTTATACTCTGCAAATTCAGGGAAATCACTTAAACTTGGCCTTGGGTTCTTCTCTTATCCACAGTGGAGAGACGCTCTTGGCTCTCATCACTGTAACGCACCGATTGTTTGATGAACAGCTTAAAACAAGTGCAAAAGCACCAATCCTGAAGGTTGTGAGGCACTCAGAATGAAGAACAGATTGCTATGCCCTTACAGTACTTTGTCCTCTGGATCATGTACTGTGCTCCGGAGGTTAGCTGACAATTGAAAATCAAGTGGAAAGTTCGTTTCACAGGGCACTGGCCTGGGACTTGCTGCTACGCTCAAGTTCTTGCTTTATCATGAAAGACAATGCATTCCTATGCACAACATGAAAGACAATGCTTATTTCATGAAAGACAATGCATTCCTATGCATAAATTTGGATCTCCAGATTTCCAGCCCTTCGTACTGTCTGTATTCCTTGCACTTTTGCAAACTAGAAAATGTCTGACAGATAAAAAAAGATCTACTGTTGTGGAACTTCCTAAGGGAAATGACTTAGTCATGCAGTAACCTGCTGCTGCCTTGCTCATTCCTGTTGGAAAGGCCTGAGTGTCTAGTCCCATGGTTTATAGTTATCATGTGGTCCTGCAATATGCCAAAAATACTCACATTGAAACAAAATGTTTCAGTATATTTGCAAAGTACCTTCTTGATTTTGCACCAATCCAAATTCCCACCAGCCTGACCAGCAGTGCGGTTTTAAAGCAGCCACGTCAACGAGGAGTGTGAGATTTTAGCTGGCACCCGTTCCCCGTGATCAGTGCGGGCTGACAACCTGACACCAACCTGTCAGTAAGCACTACGCTCATCGCTGTGCTGCTCCAGCAGCAGAGAACGTATGGCAAAAGCACGTTCCATCGTGGCTTGTCATCCCCTAAGGAATCTCTGCTTAGGCAGTGAGCTGACGACAAGCTTGAAGGAAAGTCTGTTCACTTGAATATTTTCTTTCCTTCAAGGGCCTAACACAAACGCTGTGTGCTGGGTGGGAAAACCATTCCTTCCCCAGACTCACCGTTTTGTTTTAGAACCTTGATAAGACAAGAGAGAATCAAGGTACGTGAGTCAGCCCTGATCGAGAGCTTTAAAGGGCCCTCCTTCAAGCACTGCAGGCCTGGAAAGGTTCCAGTTGCAGCTGGTGCGGATTCTTTATCGAATTCAGGGGAACAAGATGCAGATTTTAAAGATGCTTGGAGTTAAAAAAAAGCAGAATTTGTAAGGCAAACACAGGTAGATGACATACACTATCAAAAAGCAGAGAAACCATAGAGAGAAATGAATGAAACCAGTGTCATTATAAAGTTTAGAGGTCACCAACACTTTGACTATATATTTTTCCAGTTGGCAGGCACGGAGGCTTGTGAAAAGACAAAAGGGAGTATTTTTGTTGTTGTTACTTTCTGTATATCCTGGTTTGAGCCACACCAATCTTTCTTGGAGGGAATCAGATACTTGTAAATAGTTCAGGATAAACCCGCAAGGAGTTGTAAAGGCAAAGGTCTGGTTTGGGATTAAACCTTTATGAGAGAGAGAGAGAAAAGAAGTCAGTTAACCTCCTTGTTTCTGAGCAGTGTGAGACTGCGGGCATGTGCCCCATTAAATAAACTTATTTTAAGCAAAGATTTCATCAACTGCAATCTTTGAAGTGAAGATACAATGCTATTAATTGGATCTGCAATTTCCAGCCAACTGCAGAAAAAATCATTCTGAATGAAGTATGACGGCGCTGAACCTCTTAGAAACGTGCTACAGCCTCTTCCACCAGGACGCAGCTACAAGCATTCTCCCAGCAAGGCTGTGGTCTCCCTTCAGGGTGAGATGCAATGAGCACCAAGGCAAAGCGAGGTGGGAGAAGGCCATAATGCCACAGACCCTCACACCCCATTGGCATCGCATGGATTCCACAAAGGACTTTTCACATGTATAAATCCAGTTCTTTCTCGGAGGGGAGACAAAAATGGTAAGAATTTAGGATCAATTTACCTGAAGAAAGTCCTGCTGCTAAATAGGCAGGGAGAGCAAGAACAGTAACTGGACAAAACCACAGAACTAAGTAAGGGAGCAGGGCAGCGATGCAGACAGCAGAGGTGCACAGCTGCTCCTGGACGGGCTACTGCCAGGGACAGGATTTGTATCTCATTAAATAAACCATGACTTTGAAAAATTATGGTTTATCTGCTTCTACATTTCTAAAGAGAGCTGAGTCAGATTAACATTAACATCAAACTGCTGCTGGATTCAGTCATATCTTGGCTGAACTACAGTGATTTTGCCCGAAGACTTCTAGGTCTACAATGCCTACCAAAAACTTCAAAAGAAGTTATCTGCATGCAAAAGAGATCAACCAAAGAGCTGGAATGGATATTTTATTTATCAGTTTATCTGGGAAAAAAAGCAAACGCACCCATTGAATTCCCTTCATTCCCTGAAGTCAAAGTTTTAGAGATAAAATTTTCTTGCGGGTACATATATAAACAATCCTCAACTAGAATAAGCAGAGAATTTACGACTTTCTTAGAAAGCACAAAACACCAGGCCCCAGGGCAGTGGATCCAAAGGTACGTGGCTGGCCATCCCTCGCTGATGATTACACGCCGTAAGCGATTAGTGTAAGGCTGGTTGCGTTGTGTGACGTTGCAGCGTTACATAGATTGCTGCCTCTTCTCCAGGCACTTCTCAATATCATCCAACACTTGGACAGCTGCTTTTGGAATACGGGTCCCTGGACCAAACACATGGGTAACGCCAGCTTCATACAGGAATTCGTAATCCTGTTCAGAAACAAATTTAAGATCGATAATTATTTACATTTACAGGTGGTGTATGCTCTATCCTGGGCCTGAGAAAGCACAGGCAACAAGTCCCAGGGAGAGGCAGCACAGGATCAAGGGAAACAGCAAAAAACCCAGTAGCCAGGAGGTAAGAAAGAAACATTACAAAATCATCCACAGGAAAGATTTTACTTGTTTAGAATCAAACTGATGTCAGATCCTTGGAAAATATTCAAAAATTACCTGCATGTGACCCTGAATAACCTAATCTAAATTTGATCTAACTTCTGATTTTGAAAATACTGGTTTAAACAAGGGCTTGGACCAGATGACTGCCAGCAGTCTCCTGCAATCTAAGCTACTCTGATTTATGAATGTCCTGAAATTTTAAAAAGACCTGGGAAGCAGCTATGCAGTCTCTCTTACTTCTCTACAGGCTATATTATACCTCTTCCAGCCACAGGCTAGTAGCATCCCATTGAGAGACTGGAGAGAACACAATTTGCCTCTTATAAAAATACCATGTTTTGTTTGTCTGTGACTCCTGAACACCTACCTAATGGGCTAGAAAAGGAGGAAGTCTGGGAAAAAGGAGCAACGGGCGATTTACATGCAAAATCAGTTTGAATCTCTCCAGACAGCAGGTGACCCTAAAGGTGACACAGCCAGGCACACTGTGGATGAACTAAGGAAAATTTTAAGACAAAAGCACAGATCTGACTCAAAGGGAATTCAACAAACTGTTCAACAGTGTAGGAGAAATACTCGAGTAGGGGGGAATGAGAGGCACCACTGAGGCCTGACAATGGGGAACACGAGAGGCTAAACAGAGAACGAGATGTGTAGCCTGCAGGGGTTGGGACCTGCCACGTGGCTTAGTAACTAGCTGAGCCTCTTCCAAACTATTATTGGAAGTCATAAAGTCTCGTAAGACAGGAGCTAGCCTTCATCAGCAATATGCAAGGTACTGGTAATCGGAAACAACAGAGCAGAAACAACATCTCCCCGAGGCTAATCTTTCCACAGCACAGCTTAATATTCCATCCAAGAAACCCTGTAAGTTAACCCAGGACGTGGTGTACAGAAAAGCGGATCAATGAGACCTGACAGCACTCTGCGACCATCCTGCAGATCTGTGCTGACCCTGGTGATAGTACACAGCAGCCTTCAGCGCTGTAATCACCTCTGACATTAACAGAATATAGAAAATAGCTAAAAACAGCACAGAGAGAAATAAAACAGTCTCCTAGTCTTGGTGGAAATGCTGTTGACCCGTACCTGAGGTGGGATGACACCTCCACATGTGACAAGAATGTCTGGCCGTCCAAGGGCGTTGAGTTCTTTGATGAGCTCAGGCACAAGAGTTTTATGTCCTGCTGCAAGTGTGCTCACACCGACACTGTGCACATCTGCATCAACCGCCTGCTGGGCCACTTCTCGAGGTGTCTGCGTGGAAAGAGGGCGACGCGAGGACCAAGTTAGCCCCAGCCTGGTTGCTGAGCAAGCAACAGAGGGAAAATCGCTGCACTTGAAATACATCGGACACCGCTCCATCGGTCATACCTGGAAGAGGGGACCTATGTCCACATCAAAGCCAAGGTCTGCAAATCCTGTAGCAATAACTTTAGCTCCTCTGTCATGGCCATCTTGACCCATCTTTGCAACAAGAATACGAGGCCTGCGCCCCTCACGATCCATGAACTTGTTAACTCTGATTGGAAACACATATTGTACCATTGTAAGTCGCTGAGAATCGTGAGAAGTATTTCCAGAAATATAAAAAGCACTGGCTGCAACTGTAGCATAATTTCTGTACATCAAATAAAAAGATCTTCTAAGTCGTGATTTGTCTATGTAGTCTGCATCCTACGTTAATACTCATGGTATACGATTCCTAACTGATCTCTTGTATTTACTAGCCTTAACAATAAAACATTCTTTTTTAAAGAAACCCACTCCACTACTTTTCTGCTTCCTAACGGACAAAATACTGAATTCTCTGAGGGTTTAATGAGCTGAATTACAACTAACTATAATGCAACTTTTAGATTTAAAGAATAATTATGACCAATTATTTCAAAAGTATTTGCATGGCACACAGGCTACAGAGGTGGGTCCTAGAGATCAGACTGTGCATCATCATTCAGCTGGGCACAAGGCTGTCCAGGAAAGGATCACGGCGTCCCCCCCTCTGAGCACTCCTGCCAGTGCCTCCCGTTCTCAGGTCAGTGGCAGTTCAGGTTTCTGTTGAGTAAAAGTGACCGTGTAACCACAGCCTCCGAGATGAATCTTTCATACTACTGCTCATTACCTGTGTACTGCCAGTATCTCTCCTTGAGTGGGACTCCAAGGCTACCACTTCTCAGAAATCACAGGGTTTTGTTGGGGTTTTTTGGATTCTTTTTGGTGATTTTTTTAATATTGTACTGTTTTGAGCATTCTGTTAATGATGGAGTTGTATGGATTTGGTGCGCCTTGAAACCACACGCTGATCTGGCTGGGACGATCACTGTATGAATCCAGTGGCTTAGTTTGGAGAACTTGACTCTAGATAAAGCATTTATCAGCACAGATTACACTGCCTCAGCAGATGATGACAGGAATATGCATCATGTAGGAGGGAAAAAATAAGAACTCGGACACCTTAGAAAGGAATTATGCCGAGAGAGCGTGAAGAAGCAGACTGACAAAGCTGCCTGAGGATGCCTGGGCGTTGGGCCTGCCTTCTCGGTTCCTAAGGACTGCTGAGCAGACCAATGAAGTAGGTTATCTGAACTGCTTCGTGATCTCCTTTTATCTGTATTGTGTTCTGTTTCCATATCCTTGTTTTCTTACTTCCCCACCCCCAGGCTCCCTCCCAACAAGAACGGCTCTAGGTGCTCCAGGCCTGACAGGCTAAAACCACCGGAGTCACTGCAACCCAGGGCTGGGTTTAAGTGTGGGGCAAGCGGGAAATCACACTTCTGAAGGCCTGTGCAAAGGTGACGCGTAGTAAATCCAGTTTAGTTACCATGTTTACTAACTGGTACACATGACCTTGGACATAAAGGCTGGTATGTAAAAAAGGAGCTACATCTTGATTCTCAAGGAATCGACACAGTTCAGTTTCGTGTAAATGCCTAGTTACAAATCATAGAATCATAGAATGGTTTGGGTTGGAAGGGACCTTAAAGATCATCTGGTTCCAACTCCCCTGCCATGGGCAGGGACATCTTCCACCAGACCAGGTTGCTCAGAGCTCCATCTAACGTGGCCTTGGACACTGCCAGGGAGGGCGCAGCCACAGCTTCTCTGGACAGCCTGGGCCAGTGTTTCACCATCCTCACGGTGAAGAATTTCTTCCTAATATCTAATCTAAATCTCCCCTCTTTTAGTTTATAGCCACTCCCCCTTGTCCTATCACTACACACCCTGGTGAAAAGTCCCTCTCCATCCTTCCTGGAGGCCCCTTCAGGCACTGGCAGCTGCTCTAAGGTCACCCCGGAGCCTTCTCTTCTCCAGGCTGAACAGCCCCAACTCTCTTAGCCTGTCAATAAAAAACTGGGGTGCCACCCCCTAGCACAACTACTTTCAAGTCAGGCCAAACATCACTATTGTGAAGCCATCAATAATTCCCTTTTAAGACATCCTGTAACTCTTCATGTGTAAGCCCCAGCACAGCAGGGGCTTAAGAGCATCGATTCATATCACGCGACCACCGACTACAGCAATTCAGCCTCTTCACCCATGAGGACAGCAGCAAAGGCAGAAGCTGACATAAGGCACAAACAGGCACTGTTTTCACACATACCACTTCTGATGCTTTTTCCCCTAGTGATACGAGTAAGTAACACCCGTAGACTGGAAGTTGTATGTGGATATCCAGAGAGATTTTAGCCTTACAAGGCAAGAGGGAAGTTGCAGTGACAACTTATGGGCAGACCAAACCCAGGTTTTCTAAATATGAATTGCTAGAAATATTTTAGGGGTTGCTATTACACAGACTTCAAAAGAAGCCATCCAATATATGGGGACTTCAGGCAACGTTTTTCAGCTTCTTAATCCTACAGCTCTCTAGATACACGAACAAAATCCTCAAACCGTAACATCACCTCAGTGGATTTTGTTTGCAAGCAAACAGAAGTGCAATTAAGTTTTCACTATTCTCTTATTGCACTTCTTTCTTCTCATTCTGCTTCCTTGCTTACAGGCATGAGAAAGACTGTGCAGGTCTTTGTTTTGTTCTGGGGATGTCATTTGGGTTTGGGAAACGTTTGTTTAAGGGCAGAGTGAGTAGGCTGCGTTCGGCTTCCTGGGAAGCTGTTCTCACCTATTGATGGCATGAAGAATTTCATCACTCTCTCCAAACTCCTGGATATAAGCTCCGCTCACCATTCGGTCATTGGCTTTATGCTCCCCAAACACCTTCTTCATTGCATCTGTTATTTCTCCAACGGTGCACCTAAGATACAGACACAAAGTATTAACATGAACAGGAGGCTTGTATGAAAACAGAAATCACTGGCAGTGGCCCAACTATCTGCCTTGCTGCAGGACAAATTCAGTTACACTCATTTCCCCTTTGGTGCTACAACTCTGAACATCTGATTCACCCCAGCGTCATCTGCTAAGAGAACATGCAAGAGCATTTTTTCAGAAAATACCGTTTTGCTGATGTCAGAATTGATTTTACAAGTGACAAGGCAACAGGGACCACTGCATCGCAAAATGTTTCAGGAAATTAAATCAAATATACTCAACTGGGAATTTTCTGGGGCTCAGACTGCAAGATCTTGCATTTGGACTCGTAATAAAATTCAAAATACAAATCAAGAGGAAAAAAAAAAAGAGCAACAACTGAAGCCTGAACTTTTTAACTGGAATTTGTTTGCCTTTCCCTCGATGTTTATATTTTAGCATTTTTTATTCTTCTTCTCTACTCCTGGCATTGCTTCTTTATGCACTGAGATGCAGAAAAATCTGGGAATTCCACCTACATGCAAGTTACAAACTCTGTTTGCTACTGGAGACACTGTGCACGTTAGAAATACTACACATTTTACTGCTGTAGCACAAGTGCTAGAAGGCAACTAGACTGTCCTATCGTCTTCTACAAACATCAGAAATAACAGCCTCTGTTCCAAACCACTTAAAAATCTCATGCTGAATGGATTTCACCTTTCTGCGTAAAATCTATATTGCAGATTGTACTGAAAAAGACAAGAGCAGTTCAGCTGGTAGCTCCATCACAGCGAGCTTCTTACTTCTGGTATGAAATTAACTGGGAGTCAGTACTGTGTAATAGTTTTGAAGGTAAGCTACTGCACTCTTGACAAAATCTTTCATCATAAATATTTTGATGAAAAGATTTTAGCTTATACTTGGACAGGAAAAGACGAGAGAATTTACGTATACTAAGAAATGAATACAACTTGCTGCAAACTTTGTTAAAGAAAGAAAAATACTACTGTTATGTTATGCTTACAAATACAGAGATCAAACCCCATCCATTCAGCTACTGCTAAGCACATTTTAAATCCCTGAAATTCACAATTTCTCCTGTCATGCTGCATTTGACTATAAGCTACTCCGAGGTAAAATTTAGTTAAGCACCCTTAGAGCTTTTATATAAAATGCTCAAAGGATGTTGGGACAAGACGCAACTTCTTGTCCACATACGTTTAGAAGGGGATGGCCAAAAGTCTCGTACTCAGTTTTCCTTCTGCTGTTTGCAGTTTGAGTACTATTATCCGATTCCTACTGCTTGCAATCTGCCACACGTCCAATGTAACAGAAGACGGATTTCTGCTGTATTAGCTGAACCCTTCAGTAAATTTCAGAGAGATATTTAACTTCCCGTGACCCCCCAGCTATTTTGCTAGCTCTTCCTTTTGATACCGAGTAAACTTAACCACAGCTATGAACTGTAACTACACTAATGCAAGATGGCAGAAATCCCATCCTGAACACACAGCCGAGGTCTGCATAATGCACGTGCCCGAAGCCAGCCTCTTGTCTCCAGGTACCGCACTTCACCGTTGGCCTGCTTTGTCTAGAAGACAGCATCACGCTGGAACACACATTTCTAACTCATGTTATCGACACAGCCTCAGCCACTTTTTGTCATCTTCCCTCCCTCAGATTCCTGGAATTATATTTTTAAAGTTCTCTGCTTTTGTCCGTTTTCTTCCTCGGCATACCGAGAAGTTCATATCTGGATTCGTGAGGATCATAGTCTAGAAAAGCAACTCATGCAAAGCAATACCAAATCTACAGTCTCCGCATGGCTATGTGTGAACAGGACTGAGTCTGACACTTTCTTTGAACTTATTAGTAACGATTTAGAAAGCATAAATTCTAAAGCAAACTGTCCATGATTGCATCAGAACTCCTTTGACATCACTATGTAATACTCTTAATTTTTACAGCACCTGTAGGATCTCAGAAAGCTTAGCAAGCACTACCCGAGTTACAACAGTTCTCAGACCTTACTCACTATATAATAATTTTGCTGTTTTCAGGACATCTAAATAATGTTATTAATATTACTGTTCTCTGATATTACTAACAAAAAAATGAAAAGTAAACTGCATAAGTGCTACATTAAGTGATTTCCCCAAGGTTAAAAAGCAAGTTAAGAACAGTATCTGTAAATACTGACTCCCTCTCAGAGTGCTAGACATCACAGATGGCAGCCTGAGGGAGACATCCCACGGATAAACACTGACAACTTACTCCTGTGTAAACACGGGCAGTTTGGGGAAGGCTTACGGTGCCCTAACAGGCGCTTTTCTTCCGCAAAACTGGAAGTTTAGATAAATCCTTCTCTTCTGCAAAGCAGCATCTAAGTTCCATTTAAATCAAAGTGCAGGATGTGTAAATAGACTTCTCTTGAGTTTTTCTGTTATTATTATGTAGAAGAGTGAATGAAAGTTTCATGTAACAAGTGAAAAAGAAACGGCCTGGACTATCAATTTTACTGAAGTATAATCTGGTGGCTGGGATGAAGTTTTTTTGTGTACTGCACAAAACATGAAATACATTTCTTTCTTCTGCAAATACGGCTCCTGAAACTCCTATAGAGTATTTTGAAAATTCCGCCCCACGTCTCTGTAACCCTTTAAATCTGAAGTTGCTAAATAATAGTAAGAGTTTTGCTTTGAGACTACTCATGAATGTTTTCCTACTATTTATCAATAAACATTTTTTTTAAAAATCTCTGCTTAGTCCTGCTGCATCAGTAGGTACCATCTGTGCATCCACAGTGGAATAGCTCTGTCTGGAGCCCAGCATACAGCCTCTTTTCTTAACAGGAAAGGAGATGCACATTTTTAATGACAATTATAATCAGCTAGCCATAACATTAGACAGATCTTTACAATCTGGATGTGTAAAAACCCTCCTATTTCTGTTTACAGCAAAATTTTGTTCTGGAGACAACCATTTTCATCTCACTGTTAAAAAACTTCAGTAGCATAAGCAACAATTCTTATCATTCATTTGTAGTTTTTTTTCAATGCATGGTGCTAAAATCCTATGAGACAGTTATACACAACTGACAGAACAGAAGTCCCTTTACCTTTACTCTATCAGTACGGGCTTCCTTCATATGACTCTTTCACATTTGCCTTGTGCGGAACCTGTTTACTTATTAAAAGGTAATTTACTACCTCATCTGTAGTTTTAAGTAAACTTAACATTTTGAAGTGGAGACCAAAAGATAGTTTTGTATTTTATCAGGCTATACAAATATCTGGTGGCAAAGGCAGTATGTTTGTATGTAAACTGTGGTCTGCACCTTAGGAACTTCTGCACTGCTCAGAATTACTGTTGACCAACTGTGCTCTATCAGAGCCCTCAGCTGCTCAGAGATTCCCTGTGCCTGCTCAAAAGCGGGTCGTTTCCAAACATGAGGAGCTTGGCTGTTGGCTAAGCTTTCGGGCAATTCAACAAGGTCAATGGGATGAAAGGCAACAACAACTGTGACGGCCAGAGAGGACACTGTTCAGTTCAGCATGTCCTACCAGGCACAGGACCCATCTCCTTCAGCAGTTTGTGCTGTGACTCTCCAAGTGGTTCACAACCAGGGGCAGAGGCTGTGCTGCACAAACATGGATTTGAAGAAAGAAAGTCTGTGATGCTGTGCCCGCAAGGACTGTTGCCTTCTGTTCAGTCCCACAGTACTGCTGCTGCCTCTCTGCACTTCACCAGTGGTGAGAGGCAGCACTGTGCGATGAGGTGACACGGCACTGTGAGGACACAGACTGGGCAGACAGAGACGCAGCACCACACGTGGCACTGCACTTCCTGCCTTCCTTTTCCATCACCAATACCTGGCACAGCAGGAGCTGCAGGTCTGGAGAGGGACAGAAAAACAGCACAGCAGATGAAGGAGATGAGAAAGAACTTGGCATAATCTGTCTCACAGCCCTATCTAACTACACCCATTTTCCTGTAACGTGGCTTCTCATGAGAAATGAGGCACAGCAGGGAGGCAGTGCTGCTCCCGTTCCCTATTCCCTTTTGCCTGTCTTATTACTTGGGTTACAATAAAAAGATTACTTTTCTATTTGTGTTTGTCAGCACTGAAACCTCCATATTAGTCCATGGAGTCTTTTCCATGGTTCAATGCTGAAAATTCTGTGCTACTCTTTTTATTTCTACCGAATTACATTACTTGTCTTCACGACCAAAATCCATCATTTTCCATTCAGTAGGAGACAGGCATCTGGCACTGACATGCTGGTGATACTGGCCTACTTGTCTACGACTTGTGAGGGATGAACATGCTCACTTGAAAATCTTTTCCTATGTTGCCCTTAATAGAAGGGCCCCCGTAAATATTCCCAGAGCTCACAATCCTCCTCCAAGCACTCTTTATCAGATGCCACGACAACTTCTTGCTGTGGTCATGTCCCATATACATTTTTGGGACAGAGGTTAAGTTTTGTGTTTGCAACTTACAAAGTGGATCTGCAGTCCATTAATGCTTTTTTAATAATAAAAACAAGGTCACCAAGGAGAAAAACTAGTAGTTAATTGGTCAATTTTGGTACAGACAATATGAATCCCAGATAAATCTAACCCTACTCTCCTGTGAACTTTACAGTTCAAAGACAGGTATAGACACTCTGCTGGCAGAACTGTGATAACGCCATGGGAGAAAGTGTGTTCAAAAATAGCTGTTAAGCATTCAAGGAAAGGGAATGAAGAAATTTGAGACATCACAGTAAAAACAGGACAGCGCCCCAATAAGAAGTGAATTTGGTTTGCTCATTTCTGGGGCATTTAGTTAATTAAGGAAAAGACAGATAAGATCTATTCTAGAGGCTGATGAAGCAGGAATGAAAACAGTCTTAAAAGCACCTTAGGTCAAAAATGTAGATGTTCCACTGGACTCTAAAGGATACCTCACTGATCTACTCAAGAGCATCTTTTACATCTTTGCCTGGCTAAGTAAACTTATTGCTCCTTCAATCAAAAAATGTTTTCACACCAATCTGTGGTGCAAGGAACGATGAAGCAACAGACCATGATAAGATTGTGAATATCCATTCTCACATCTCAGACACTTCTCAAGCTCCCTGACCTATGAAACAGCAGGGTGGCAGAGAAACCCAGTTATGTCCTGAAGCTGGTAAGAGTCTGAATTGTAAATAACAAAATGTGCGTGAACAACATCACTTCATATGAGATTCTTTGTATCCGTATTGTTCTTTATGGGAAATTAAATCACAGCCTTAAGGGACTGTAAAAGGTAATAGTCAAACTGCGGCCATCTTGTACTTCCACCTTGGAAGGGAAACCCAAAACCTTTCGTGACACCGACCTCACTGACACCATACTCAAGAACAGTTAAAAGGTGAAAATGAGACACTGATTTTTAGACAGCCATTGGATACTCCTCCCCACACCCAATACCTTGCACGTGCTGCTTCCACTGCAAGCGCCAGTAAGTTGCCTTCCCCAGTAGCTGCACACTGTGTTAAAGCAGCGAGGCATTGCTGGGCTGCTGCTTGATCTCTACTGGCCTTCACCTGATGCACAGGAGAAAAACATTAAGTTAAAAAAAAATACAAAGTGAACTAAGAAGTCAAGTGTGTAAGGATTTCTGATTTCAAATATTAATTCTGGAGGCATGGAATTGTCAATTGCCAATCCCCGTCATATATTTCAAAAAGATTAGAAATAAAAAGGTACGTCAGACCTTAAAATGTGTACAAGTCCATCAAATAATGCTAAAACCATTTTATCTACATTTTTACTAATTATGAAAGTGGATGTCTGTTTCTGGTTCCATAACCCCGTCCCTTAACAGCACTTGACAAGCTGCACCAAACAGTTTCAGTGATTAAGTCATGTTACGTATTTTTAGAGCAAAACATTGCAGAGCTATTTTCAATCTTAATTTCAGAAAATGTAAAGTTCTCAATTTTGAAAGGTTAGACATATATTCACAATACAATCTGAAATACAATGATAAAGCCCAAATGAATGTAACGAAACCATTTTTGTTTGGATTCTAATATGGTGTTTCTCAGGATTTTTCCATCAGGCTCCACTGAAGCTGGGCAGAAATCTAGCTTCTCCACTAAAGACTAGAGTGGATTCCCAGAAATCTGAGGGTCAAGTTCCTGGCAATGTACCCTTACTCAACTCCTATCTGCAATTACAAGAACTTTCATTTTTAAGAATGTAGTTCCCACCTTATAAATCTTTTCGATCTGCTTGTTACGGACTGAAGTGTTATCAATAGCCAGAACTTCGACTGTCTCTTCTTTTTCTAGCTGGTGCTTGTTTACTCCAACAATTACTTCAGACCCTATTTCCAGTGGAAACATCAGAAACTCAGAATATATTTGCAAACTACCGTGAAAAGACACAACATTAACAGGACAAGAACATTTTGAGCATTATAATGCAGCACTTTGCTTTATAACTATATACATTTCAAATACTTAAAATTTGTTCTTACAGGAAAGACCTAAGTCTGTATTTTCCATATTTTATGATGAGAGACGATAAGATGCATGAACATTCAACTCAGTGAATACTGGGCCAGAAAAAGAGATTTGAAATAGAACAATATTTGTCTTACAAACCGATTTAGTAATGACTCACTAATACACATTAGCTATTTTTCTCTTTTTAAGAAGTGGTCCTGCATTGCTCTGTATTTACTTTTCTGATTTACCAGATAATTAAGAAAGTGAAGTTCCTACCTAAAACTAATCCATGTGAATAAAAATTAATTTACCACATTGGAAAACTGTATTTTAGCTTTCAGCCAGTATGGACTGAACAAACATTTTTATTTGCCGTGTCTGATAACATTACTACACTCTTCAAAGCAACATGAAGTAATTTACTTTGGGAGAGAAAACACAGAACTTTATTGATTATTCTTTATCAGTCTTAATTAAAGACCTGCTTCAAATTTACCCTCCAATTCATGTAACCTCTTTCATGTTTAAATTATCCCTACTTTCTGTTACCAGAGTGTTACTTGAATGCAGATATCAAAAATTGGAATAGAGATATAAGCACACATATACACACATCTCCACATATACTTACTACATATGCACATATGTACATACATACATATATATCACAAATAAAGAGCAGCATCATCCTCTAACGTGAGATGACTGCACTTTTTCTGGTCTTCAGGAAAAATGGGCAGTTCTCAAGCAAAACGAGTTTGGCTAGCTCGTTCAAAATCGCCACCTGCTGGCAGTCATGCTTTTAAATTCAGAAGCCACAGTTCAAAGATACCGCTCAGAAATTAAGAAATTAACTATTGTAGACTCAAAATACTCCTTTAAAATAGTGCTTCTAGTGCTTTGTCTAATCTAGTTTAAATATGTCAAGCAAGACTGTTTTCATACTCATACTGTATCACATTCATACTGCGCTCTCTTTCCAGAAGCTTTCACTGACATAAAACTAAAATATTACCATTTTATCACTCACAGTTCTGCTAAGCCTAAGCTAAGAAGAAAAAAGAAGCAACGAAAATGTGTGTAAAAAATCTTTCTAAAAAGGTACTCCATCTTCTATTTTCCATTCTTTCATCTCCCTGCTCCCTACCAGAGTCAATCCTGGCTTGTCTTCGGGCTGCACACTCTTCAATACGAAGTTTCGGAATTCCCTCAGCAACAGCTTTGGCCATTCCACCCATTTCTTCTATCTCCTCAACAAGCTGAGAAATAAAGAAGATTCAGAAAATGAGCAACAGCAAGGTTCACAAAACGAGCTTTGCACTTGTACTGCCACCCTAATTTTTATTATACCTGTATATACTGTCCTGTGCTCTAAAACTGTGTTTCCTATCTCTGCGTCTCTGACTACAGGTTTTGGTATAAATTAAGAGACATCTCAAACAAAAGAGCATTTTTATTAGCAAAACTCCATGAGTTCAATAACAGCGCATGGCATATTGTTCAACCAGTAACAGCCATGGACGAAAAGGCTTAAAATTTGAGACCTTGACTCTGCATTGACTGCTACCTGCCAACCAGCCCTTATGGTTACGTGTGTACAAATACAAATAAATTGAAAAAAGCCAGGGTCAGTTCTCTGATCCTGAAGACAAGCGGCATGGCATGGTTCAGCTCTCACACAGCAGAAGCCTATTCAGCTCCAAAACATGGTGACCGCATTCAAACTGCCAGCTGAAAATAGCCATCAGACCATGCCTGGCGCTGTCTAGAACCGTCCTAGTGGACAAGGCCCCAAAAAACATGTCAGACAATGTGCTAACGGTGTCTGTACAGTCCCAGGCTAGTGTTTGAGCCTGTATTAGCTTATTGATTTGGGACTTTGCATAAGAGGAACAACTTGCTTAAAAGGAGAATCCCTAGGTTTCGCTGTAGGCTAGACAAGTAGGTGTGTATCTTTATGTAGGGTTGCCACCAGTAAGACTGCTCCTGTGCAGTACTTTTCACATGCAAGTAATGACTGGCAGCTAAAAACCTTATTAAAAAAATGTTCTGATCCAAAAGAAAAATTTCTTCTAAATTCTGCATAATACTCGAGTATGGCCACACAATTGTCTGCCCACATGCTTGGCTATGAAACTTTGCTTTCAATAACCCCTAGTTTCAAAGTCTCTAGCAGATCACCACAAGCATGAGCAAGCATAGAATCATAGAATCATAGGTTGGAAAAGACCTCTAAGATCATCAAGTCCAACCATTCACCCAACACCACCATGCCTGCTAAACCATGTCCCGTAGTGCCACCTCTACACATTTTTTGAACACCTCCAGCGATGGTGACTCAACGACCTCCCTGGGCAGCCTGTTCCAATTCCTGACCACAATCTCAGTAATGAAATTCTTCCTAATATCTAATCTAAATCTCCCCTGACACAATTTAAGGCCATTGCATCTCATCCTACCGCTACCTATTTGGCAGAAGAGACCAACACCCACCTCCCTACAGCCTCCTTTCAGGTAGTTGTAGAAAGCAATAAGGTCCCCTCTCAGCCTCCTCTTCTCCAGACTAAACAGCCCCAGTTCCCTCAGTCTCTCCTCAGCAGACTTGTTCTCTAGACCCTTCACCAGCCTCGCTGCCCTTCTCTGGACACGCTCCAGCACCTCAGTGTTCTTCTTGTAATGAGGGGCCGAAAAATGAACACAGTACTCGAGGTGCGGCCTCACCAGTGCCCAGTACAGGGGCACGATCCCCTCCCTGCTCCTGCTGGCCACACTATTGCTGGTACAAGCCAGGATGTCATTGGCCTTCTTGGCCACCTGGGCACACTGCTGGCTCGTGTTCAGCCGGCTGTTGACGAACACCTCAAGATCCTTTTCCGCTGGGCAGCTTTCCAGCCACTCCTTCCCAAGCCTGTAGCGTTGCATGGGGTTGTTGTGACCAAAGTGCAGGACCCAGTATTTTGCCTTGCTGAATCTCATACAGTTGGCCTTGGCCCATGGATCCAGCCTGTCCAGATCCCTCTGCAGAGCCTTGCTACCCCTGCGCAGATCGACGCTCCCGCCCAACTTGGTGTCATCTGCAAACTTACTGAGTAGGTTGGTTTGACTATTCCTTCTGTTGAACTCTTGTTTTGCTTACACATAAAACAGAGATCCCAGCAAATTGGGAGTCTTCAGCATGCAAGGCACTTTGCAGGGTTTGATTATTTGTTCCACACTGGGTTATTTCCCTTTTCAATGTAGTCTACTAGTAAGAAGGCTGAAGTCTCTCCCTAAATATACACTGTATTTTTGTAAAGTTCATTTACAAAGAAATCACTGAAGTGTAAAATAATTCCCTCTTTAGAACTTACTAACCTACGCAATAGTCCCTTAAAAGACTTTTCTCAAAATGCCCGCACCTAAGATTTTCCCCCAGAATATATTTAAAAGGTTATACAAACTGACCTTTAGAGCAGCTTCATAGACGTCATCAGTCAGGCACTCCATGAGGTAAGATCCCCCCCAGGGGTCTGCCACTTTAGGAATACCTGACTCCTCCTGAATTATGATCTGCGTGTTCCGAGCAATGCGAGCACTCTTCACTGTAGGCAAACCCAAGGCTTCATCAAATGAATTTGTATGCAGAGACTGCGTACCTCCAAACACTGCAGCCATTGCTTCAATTGTAGTACGGATAATATTGTTAAAGGGATCCTGGAAGGCAAAGGAGAGCTCTGAAGCTCAGTGGTTCTGTCACAGGGCTGAGGCAGGTTAGTCACACATATACTACTGCAATGAAATGAATGCAAGATTCTCCACTGAAACACTGCAATCATAACAAAAACTGAAAAAGACAACAGTCAATAATAAGCGTTCAATCTAACTGATATATCACTTATCAGTATCTTGGACAAAGAGATTAATCCATAAAGAAAGCTGTAATTATCAGTTTATGAGTAAACCGGTCATGATAACAAAGCAAAGTGGTGTTTCAGAGAACTTCATGAATCCAAATTGAAAAGGATGGAACATGTAGTCCCGATGTCCTCCATCCTCGGATTCCAGAACTCTCGGAGTAGTGAACAGCACATCTGTCAGACAGGTTACTAGTCAAGATCCATTTTGGAACTAAACGTGCTTAATATTTTCATTAATGACAGCATTACGTAAAGGTACTAATTACAGCTGAAATTTGCTGGTGCTATAAAATGGAAAGATATCTATGGAAGAACTGCAATATTAACCGAAACAAATGGATAATCTGGAGTACGAGGCATAGAAACAGAGTCAGTATTACAGAATATAATCTCAGCCTTTAGGTCAAAATTATCATCTGCTCTTTTCAGACACTTAGACAATGGAGTTGTATATGTATGTCTTTACAGTGAAAGAGGAGTTATCATGATCTCCAGGGGATGACCTGTGTTCTGAGACGGAGTGAAGAAGCACACATGTGACTTTGGATGAGAAGCAGGCCTTGGAATAGGAGCTGGAACTTGGCTCTGACTTCACCTGGGAAACTACATATGCAGCCCAATGATTTGTTTTCTTGTTGTGAAGTGACGTAACTCAAGAGAAAAAGCAGAAAGTGCACCCAATTTCAAAAGAGCAGATGAGCTGTAACCGTCACTTCACTCTTCACCCAGTGTGATGGGCATGAATGACTTCCCTGGATACTCAAATGAATCTCAAGACAGTGATCCTGAAAAAAAGGTGCCTCTACTTTCTCATTCAGCTGCATTCTGAAAGGGTAACTTAAAAGACTAATCCAAGAAAGAGCTTCATCCTCTGAGTCCTGAATTTATACAGAATTATAGAATCATTTAGGTTGGAAGAGACCTTTAAGATCATCAAGTCCAACCCTTAACACTGACAAGTCCACCACGAAACCATGTCCCCAGGCACCACATCACAGGTCTTTTGAATACCTCCAGGGAAAGTGACTCCACCACTTCCCCGGGCAGCCTGTTCCAATGATTGACAACCCTTTCGGTGAAGAAATTTTTCCTAATATCCAGTCTAAATCTCACCTAGCGCAACTTATAATATAAGCACCTCTGCAGTTCTCTCTCTACTTAGCAGGTTTGGATCCTATTCTCAAATCAGTATCCACTAGACTGGGAGAACACACTCTTAAGACGATTCCAGAATGAAAATGAAGCCAGATAACGAAAAGTTAGTGACTGAGACTCAGCCTATCACCACACTGGAACCCTTTGTGAATACAGTCTCAAGTCTTGAGTTTCTGCCCTTTCACCTGAGCACCACAGGGCAGTCCAGAATGTATTTCATACTCCAGTTGTATTTTGTAAACCAGCATTTTGGGAAGAAATGCTGCTGGCACTCAACAAGACTTCTTGTGTTACATAAGCAAAGGATGTACCCAACGGTAGTGTGTGCATTTGTCAGACTCAGAGTAAGACACGCTGTCTCCTTCAGAAAGCTGCATCTTTATGAATAAAACCAGCAGCCCCCTTTAAGATATACACCATGAGAATATATTTAAATGAGGAAGTTGATAAGAGTCCAATTTCTAACCTGCTCAGTGAGTGACCAGCCCGAAGTCTGACAATGAGCTCTCAGCAGAAGAGATTTGGGATTCTTCGGCTTAAACATTTTCTCTACCATGTGAGCCCACAGCCGCCTCCCCGCTCTCAGCTTGGCTATTTCCATATAGAAGTTCATGCCAATTCCCCAGAAGAAGGAGAGTCTGTAATAACAGCACGTGAACAAGACAAAGCATTAAACCATTTAATTACTTAGTTTCAGTAAAGAAGTCCTACAGAAAGACCTCCGGTTAATTTACTTTTAGACCTATAACCCAGATATAAGATGATGGGACGTTCCTGGACACTGATGCCCATTGCTATGGAATGATACACATCTATGCCAACAAACTGGCTTAGCCCCCAGTACAAGGTGACTACAGGCAAACGGCCAGTGACAACGGTCCCGGGAACTCCTAAACTGTCCCCAGGGACTGTTTTGGGATAGCCGTAGGTCAAGAGTGTTCCAGCAAGTCACTTTTATAGACAGTGACACTCTAGTGCCAGGGAATGCTCCTGGACACAATCTACTAGTGTAGTTACGCTTACAAACTACTTACAATGAGAAGCTATTACATATTATAAGCATGCTTTCATTCTTTTCCTGACGATTTTCATCAAAATTCGAATCAAACATCAGTTCAATGGTGGAGAGCATATCAGGGAACAGACTGATCGATCTACTTTTTCCTGTTTATAGCTTCTATGATTTATAAATGTCAAAATGCATAATTAAAGCCAGTAAAACTCATTAGACTAAATATGCACTTTTTTAACAGTGAATTAGTTACTGAAACAATTTGTCAAATGCTCTTACAGATTGTTCATCAACAGGACGTCTGAAAATACGGCTGTATCTTTTCTGTATAATTCACTTTGGTTTTGTCATACATCTTGGAAACAGAGGCGAGTTCAGCTAACTCCTACAGTTTGACTGTGCAACAGGTGACATGAACCATGCCTTCTGTTTTTTAGACTCATTATATAGTTAGGGAATCTGTAAATCAGCTAGACCACTGAAACTGTGATTCTGCTCAATTCGGCAGTAACTATGCAAAAATACAATATTCTGCTTAAAATTAAAGGAAATTTGCAACTGTAAATTGAAATACCTGAACTTTTCCTTGTTAAGCATTTTTCCTCAAATATTTCAAAATAATACGGATGAAAAAAAATTCAATACTACTACAGCATTCTGCAGCCCTAAAGCTACAACTGTATTAGACACAAAAGCCTAGGGCTCTTCTTTCTGACCCAGAGACCAACTGTCACAACAGACCGTGGCAATGCTTGGGCTTGTACATGAGCTTTATTCAGTTTATTAGTGTAGATGTAGTCTCAGTGTCTCTTGGACCAGATATTTTCCTACCGCTGAAACTGTGTAACAAAAACAAAACAAAACCTATCTGCAATGCGAGCACTGTCAATATTGTCTGTATGTGTAAAAATACTGAATTCGACATTAAACTCTGGAGGTTTTACCAAAAGTGCGTTTTATACTCACAAATTTCTTTAGCTCACCTTGGTGCAAATTCATCAATGGTAAGGCCAGCTTTAAGTCCAGTTCTGCAGTACTCCAAGCCATCTGCTATAGTATAAGCTAATTCCAGAATGGCATCAGCTCCTGCCTCTTGCATATGGTACCCACTGATTGAAATGGAATTAAATTTTGGCATATACTGCAAAAATAAAAAGACAACATGGTATGACACTGCAGGCAGGACTGGACTAGATGACCTTTAATGGTCCCTCCCATCCCAAACCATTCTCTGACAGCAGAGAAGTGAGGATCAGATAATTGTTCTACCAACATTCACAAACAATCCATTCTTTATAGACTGTGAATACAACCATCTCTATTAAATGGTGTTTGCAGACATATACTTTATATGCTTTTACCTTTCTGCACTATTCATTGTGCTTAAACTATCACCCACCATGATAAGTCTCTTTCTTGATTACAGGCCGTGTTCCACCTCTCCAATGAAAATGCAGCTAAGAAAACAACTGGTAGGACTGAGCCTCCACACGTCAGTTCAGGACTTCACTCCTTTCATCATCTGCTTCTCATGCACAATTTCGCAGAAGTCCTTCATGATTTCTTACCACTTTGCTCCTCCTTACAGCTGTATACTGCTTCCTCAGTATGTGGCTTCTTACATTCTATGCAAAGAAAAGCCTGTGCGTTCCTCATCTCCAAGCCTCCTGCAAGGCTTAGGCTCATCTTACTATGACTTTTATTTGGATTAACTAAAAAATCTTAAAATTTATGCCATAAGTGATTTGGGATCTTAACTCCTCCTCCTGGCCCTTTCCACAATTACATCATTCTTCACTGTGACAGGTCTTTCTGTCTTCTGCTTTGTTCTCCAAAGTGCCTCGTAAATAATTAACTAGATATAATAACAGAAGTAAATACATTTAAACAATGAATACCTTTGAGGTGTACTGGAAGATGTCAGCAATAATCCGCATGGATGGTTCTGGGGGGAAAATGTATGTATTTCTGACCATGAACTCCTTCAAGATGTCATTTTGGATTGTCCCTGTCAGCTTGGCCTGAGGCACTCCCTGTTCTTCTCCAGTTACAATGAATGTTGCCAACACGGGAATGACTGCCCCGTTCATCGTCATAGAAACTGACATTTTCTCTAAAGGAATTCCATCAAAAAGGATCTTGGTATCTTCCACCGTATCAATTGCAACTCCAGCCATTCCAACGTCTCCTCGAACTCGTGGATTGTCTGAATCATAACCACGATGGGTGGCTAAATCAAACGCAACAGATAATCCCTGCTGGCCAGCTACATGAAAAAGGGAAAAAAACAACACCAAAACAACAGAGAAAGAGATTCAGAAGCGTTAAACAGATTTGCATTAGGACTGGATCTAAATTTATTAATTTTATTTTACATCCTCCAGTCATCTAGGCTTGGATGACAAACCAATTTTTGATGTTAAAAGCTATTCCCTCCCCAAAACTTGTCCAAGGTCTTCTAGTCTCAAACTTTAAACAAAAAGCCTTTAACTGAGAAAGAAGTATCATAGTTCTAGTTCAGCCACACAGTCAGCTTACCACGCTTAACAAATTACTGCATAACAGTTTAGCCACAAGTTACAAATGTGCATAGAGAGACAGTATCAGGAGAAACTCTACTTAGCTTAGCTGGAAACAAAAGTGTGATAAATTATGTCACATTACCTTCACTTTATCATAAATTAAACACACGCGCACACACATACCAGTGAAGTGATGCGTTACTAAATCTGCAGTAAGAGAAAATCACCCATAGAAAGCAGGGAACAGGACAGTCAGAGCTCCTGACAGATTTGCTGCTCTGATCTGAAAGCAGTAGCTGAAACTCTGCTCACTCCAGGCATTCACTCTCCGACCAGCACTGCTGCTCCTGAAGTAATGCTATCTACTGCATTTGTGAGCGTGCTTCTCCAGGTCAGCAGAGCTCTTAGCTGTCAGATACCAGCTACTGCCTTTGCTCTGTTTTAGCTCTGAAGCACAGTGACAAAAATTAAAATTTCTGCCTAGCTTCAAGCAACAGAAATTTCAGCAATTATGAAAACTGATAATAAACTATTTTCCAGCATTCCTCTAATTACAGAGCGATTTAAATTGAACTATTAAAAATGCTTTTCAAACAGGTCAGATTCAGAAGCTATGCTAAATAATTCAATATTAATACAACCATTAACACAAAAACAGAGATAAAATTACAATATCACAATGTCAAAACTCAAATGAGGAAAAGTTCCTGGCAGCAAATATTCTTGAGTAACTGTGCTGTGCTACCAGCTAACCCAAGTGTTAATTAGCACTTCTGCTTCAGCAGCAACATTCAGCAGTAAGACAGAGTACATTCAGAACAATCTTGGTATTGAAATGTTTGTTTGCAAACCTCTAATATCCTGTATTTATAATTTCTTAACTACCTAGAGTTTTACAAATGGAAAGGATCAATAATACTTGCAAGAATACTGCAACAGCTAATATTGCTTCATATTAGCCAACCATGATATGGCAAGAGGTAAAAATCGCCAAAGTCCTCCCTTCCCCTGCCCTAAAGAGTGATGTTTTGAGTAGGAAGGCCTGTAAAGTGGGAGATAAAAGCATCACAGATGTATTACTCAGAAGGCAGCTTTCAGTGGTCGGTTTTTTTGACTGGTAAGGTTACAATTAGCTTCAAACAATTGCTAAGATGTATGGCTGGTGTAAAACTAATGCTTCAGTATGTCAAGAACAACTTTTCAGCAGTGGTTTTACAACGCCTAACTCAATAGTCTATTATGATGATGCCCTGCCTATTAGCTGAACAAATTGCTGCAAAGCACAATACTCTGCAGAAATATTGGGAAAACTGCTATCAAATAAGGAAAATACCAATATTTTTAGGAAGCTGGCTTTACTAGTACACCACGAATTACACTATTCATATGTATTTATGAGTTCATTTAAAATTTGTAATATGGAATCCAAAATCTGAGAATGCACTAACACCAGAAGTTTAGCTAAGTGACAAAGTTCAACATTTTATTCCACTACAATCTTCTCTCATGGTTACAAAATCAGTGTAAAGTGCCCGATGATCTCTGCTGGCTGGACCCTGGGATGCAGCCAAATGAAGTCTCTCTGAGCACCGTGGAAGAATAACTAAAAATAGCATTTAACATATTCATTTTTCCATCTCAATTGCAAAATGAAGCAAAGGAAGTTTCAGAAACGATCCAACTTCCCAGTAACAAAGAAATACAGCACCACTGGGAAAAGCCTATCAGAACCCAAAACTCACAAGGCGGAATAATCACATTTGCCATGTCATTTACCATATGAATGTTCCCCATTGCTTTGCAAGGCAATGTGGTTTCCCAAATCAACTGTCTTACCTTTAATGTTGTCCTTGTAGAACTTGTTGCTCTCCTCCACTGTGCTGAAGCCAGCGTACTGGCGGATAGTCCACGGCCTGTACGTGTACATGGTTGGGTAGGGTCCTCGAGTGAACGGTTTCACCCCTGGCAGCTCCTCAGGAAGGTCTTTCGTGTCCCTTTTGGAGTATAAGGGTTTGATGTCAATCCCCTCTGGGGTGTGCCAAATTAAATCCTTTGGATTCTTGCCCTTCAGCTGCTTTTCAGCAAAGGCAGCCCATTCGGGGTGCAGCTGTTGCCTGTGCAGTGAACGCCATGCGAGCTGGCAGGCTGGAAGTTGTGCCCGGCACGTGCCGCGGCAGGGCCGCAGGCGCAGGAGAGCATCCTTGGCTCTTAGCATGTCTGCCCCACTGGCTGGCAAGTATGGGGTAAGCTGGAGAAAATAAAAACACGTATTTTTTGCACTATCATATAAATCCGACACGGGAGAAGTGAGCATGGTGAGGTCAAGCAGTCTGCCAAAACCGAAACAATTACTCAGGAAAAAGCTAAGTGTATTTATTCACTTATTCATCTGACAGACACCCCTTCCCCTTGCCTTTCAACCAGATAATGCATAAAACAGAGTTCAGGAAAAATCCTACACGTTCCTCCAGCTAAGGAAAACACTCCTATAAATCATCCACATCCACCTATGACATGTGTAACTTATTTCAGTCCCTAAGCAGCACCATCATTTATCCATCACTGAAAAGTCAGTGTTATGCATGAAGATGGCGTGCCTAGCTACCTGCCTACCTTCCCATCTCCCTTTCATCTATGAATTCCTTAACGTCAAAAAGACACTCAACATCAAAGAGCCTCTCTGAAGGCAGTGGACTGTCAGAAAATTGCCGATATATCATACACTTTGGAGAAGGTGGCTTGGGCTTGATGGAAATCACAGATCACAGAATGTTCAGGGTTGGAAGGGACCTCTGTGGGTCATCTAGTCCAAACCCCCTGCCAAAGCAGGGTCACCCAGAGCAGGCTGCACAGGACCTTGTCCAGGCGGGTCTTGAATATCTCCAGAGAAGGAGACTCCACA
>Ga0065711_1033181_pt1 | contig 25950 bp, 14 predicted proteins | sample Hoacrofraction12_FD_59098 | JGI IMG/M metagenome (GOLD analysis project Ga0065711, IMG submission 59098) | Hoatzin crop microbial communities from Cojedes, Venezuela - Epithelial fraction 12 v2 (version 2) | ecosystem: Host-associated > Birds > Digestive system > Esophagus > Crop | place... | reverse complement strand
CAGCCTCCAACTAGACTCAGCGCCGCTGATGACAACCCTCTGAGTTCTGCCATTCAGCCAGTTCTCAATCCACCCCACCGACCACTCATCCAGCCCATACTTCCTGAGCTTCCTTAGGAGGATATTATGGGAGACTGTGTCGAAAGCCTTGCTGAAGTCTAGGTAGACAACATCTACATCCTCCTTTTATATGTTGTGTGATGACAGAGAAACAACTGAATCCATGCAGCTCAAGACACATACACGCAAGTAGCTACCAAGATGGATACCAGGTAAGTTAGCCATTTTGAGCTGTATCCATCTTCAACACTGACTTCAGCAAATTATCTAAACAGTTTCTCTTTAAAAGTACAACTAACTGCAACAAATACCAGCAGAAGGTAAGACATGCAGAAAAAGATTTCTTAGTAGCCATTTCTGAGCACAATAATGATTTTTATAATTTTAACTCGGGAAGAAGAGGCCAATACAAAGCTGTACAGGAGATATTTGAGATACACTACACTCAGCATAAAAATGAAATGTGATCAATACACTCTTTAAAAGAAAATGCAAAAAGAATGGAAACATAAGGGATTTTATGATCTGTTAAGAGCTGAAGAAATCCAGCATATTTGTGGAGGAGTGCGGGAGAGGACGCTTATGATGTGTGGGCAGTGTTGTGACATAAATAGACATTTTAAACAATCCAAGAGAATAAGAGAGAAAGTTATCTGGAATCCAAAATTGAAATCTATCCAAAACCACACAACTGCATACACAGTTCTGGCAACCAACGCATTATAAAAAATGATGCTTATCTTACACGAAAAGATGCAAGAAAGGGAACCAATAATATTGCTCTGTGAATTTGCAAGCAGGGACAAGAAGTCCAAATTACATCATCTGCCATAATGCTTTCTGTTGCATTAGTGGAGACAAATTGCTATCAGTCTGATAGCACAAATCATTTTTTAATTTTAAACTGGACAAAGATGTACAAGCAAGTATCTTGCCAGAACAAATTACGGTGGATATTAATGCAGAAAATAGGTGAAACTGTGGGAATGTATTAATGGCATATAAACAAAAAACAAACTAGAAAAATAAACTTCATAAAATCACATCAGTTGGAAGGTACCTCTAGAGGCCAACTAGTCCAATTCCTTGCTCAAAGAAAGGTCAACTTCAGTCAGGTTGCTCAGGTCCACATCCAGTGAAGTTCTGCATATCTCCAGGGACAGAGATTCCATAGTTTCCCAGGGCCCCGTTCCAGTATTTCACCAGTCTTCTGGTAAAAATCTGTGATATATCAGGCATGTCACCTCTGAAAATTACCTCTGTTCCATTGTGGATCATCTTGCTATAAGACTTTCTACAGTGTAAGTATTAGTATTTTGTTATCTTGGCAGTCAAACACAGGAGATAAAGGCATCTGAATTTCTGTCTTTGTTTTGCTGTCAGGATTTTACGGTTTGCATAAGCATTTATCCTGCACCTTTGAAAGCAACGTATTTTCTCTCCCTGGAGGAAACTGTAAGGGTTAAGTAATTGTGCTTGCACTTAAAGCAAGGTGTTTGATTTATGGTTAGACTTAATGATCTTAAGAGACTTTTCCAACCTAAATGAATCTACTGTTCTGTGATATGCAATCCAAGTTTGTTATTGCAATTTGTGTCCACTGACCTCCTCTTACTTGGCACATTTGAGAAAGGTCTAGCTCCTCCAAAGACTGCCTAAAGTTAGGCAATTGTAGACAGTAATCAGATCTCCTAAAGACTTCAATAAGCCCTGGTCTCTAAGCTGCTCCTTTTACATCTTGTGCTCCAGACCCTCAAGTGTCTTGATGGCCATCCTCTGCTCTTGCTCCAGATACGTCAATGTCTGTCTGGTACTGGGGACCCCAAATCTGAATCCAGCACACCCTATATTCACTGTCACAGGTGTCAAATAGAGGAGAAGGATTCCTTCCCTCCATCTCCTAGCTGTGCCCCTGTTCCTACAGCGCTGGATGCTGCTGGCTTTCACTGCTGCTAGCCCCAGTGTGGCCCCTGTGCAGCTTGCTGTCCCTCAGGGCCATTTCTGCAGAGCTACTGCCCAGGCAGTCAGTGCCCAGCGTGGACTTTTCCTGGCAATACCAGGGAAAAATTAGATATCATTGCACTAACCTGTGTCTTGCAAATGGCAATATTAAACAGCTGAGGGAGAAGTTTAAGTACATCTTGCAATGCATAAAGACTCTGTCAACAGAGGAGCACCACATTTAAAAATTAACAGACTCAGCAGCTGACAGATCAGAACCGTATCAACATTGGCAACTAAAAATATTAGAGGTGAAACCATAGCTTATGAACAGACCCAACTGAGAAGGAAGATATTTTTGGAGAGAAGTGAAGTAAAGATCAATAAATGGGGAGAGCAAATATTTACTCCTATGAGCTGATGAAGCAAGTGTCAAGAGTAAAACAGAGCAAACATTTGAGGTCAACTAATCCCTTTTACAGAGAACACTCTTCTTGAAGCTACAACTGCCAGCTGAGGTCTTCAGCCATGGGTTGGGAGAAGAACCTGACCAGCAAGAAACTCAGCAGAATGGCTGAAGATTTACTGTTTTCGGGTTTGTTTACTGCAGTGAACACATCGAGGGACTACATGCTTTGTTCCTGACACCCTTTACTTTTACATTTGTAAAACATTTGTGTGTTAACTATTCAGAACGTACCAGCTGTTGTGAGACCCAGCAGGCAAATGACCCTCCGGAGCTTGCTGTGTGTCTCCAAGATCGTGTTCAGAGGCAAACTGCCAGACAGCCAGAGAGGAATGGTTTGCCATACATTTACAGGGACATCTTGAATTGGACTGGGTACAAAAATTGTGTTAATTCTAAGTCTGAACTGGAAGTAGAAAAGCATTGTTCTTGCCCATATTCAAGAAAAACTCCAGCCACATCCTCCCTTTGCTCAGATAAAAAGTTCCAGAAATATTTTTTGAGCAAAGGATGGCAAAATTACTTCCAAATATGCCTGAAGTTATGTTTACTTTTTGCATTTATTTTCTCCATGGTAACATAGACAGAACAGAGTGTACTACATGTTAGGTCAAAAGCCTTAAATATATTTCTGTCAAGCCTGAGTCTAATATCAATTCATTGCCAAAAAGAATCAGCTGTAATCACCATCTGGAATATACTATACTGTCTAACTGTGCCATCCTTAACACACTGCTGAGAAACGTATGAGCTCATATTTACGACCTTCCTCGTGCTTGCTATTACTGTATTTGTAAGTCATGTAGCCAAAATTGAAATAATTTCAATTAAGTTCTTGCAGTCATTTTGCACTTGAAGGTGTCATTCATCTGACAGATTCAGAGTAACGTTGATTAAAATGTTCATTCATCTATTTGAATATATTTGCATATGCATAATAAGATACGAACAAAGTCTCTAGCCATATGATTTGGGAAGGAAGACTTAACATTTTTATTTATCAGCTCCTTTCTTTATTTTCCACTTAAATCTGGGGTAAGGAAAGAGAGTGTTTGTGTATACTCTTTGTAACTTTAAGGTTCATGATGACATATTTAATCAAGTGTTTCCAAGATAAAAAAAAAAAAAAAAGGACATCTCCACTAAGTACTAGCAATTTCAGCAATTAATATTCATGCATTTCAAAAAGTACCTAGCTGACTTGCTGTACTGACAGCTTAAAAAATGTCACTCTGGCTTATCAATAGTGCACAAAATTATATTTCATCTCTTTAAAATATAAAGCAGCTCCTCAACCTTAAAATAATGTCATGGTATTATTCTCAACCTTAAAAAAACTACCAAACAACCCTCCAAAACTCAGTTAATAAATATGAATTCAATATGTTGTTTTTTATTTTGAAATAAAACATATTAGTCTGTCATATGCAACCTCATGTTGAGCTCTTTTTTTCCACTTTCCACTGGAAGGTTCCTTCCCACTCAGCTAGTTTTAAGAGGCACAATTTTAACAGAAGCGTGGCACTCACACACAGATAAGCAGCAGTGTGGTCACATTAGCAAGTTTCAAGTTCAGTTTTCATGACAAGTTCACTTAGGCTTGATGGAGATTAATACTGATGAGACACTAAAGCTGGAAAATCTCTGCAGACGATGAGCAACTTTCTAAGGAACTGGGGAGTGTGCTGAGAGAGAATACATTAAACTCTGACCGGTACCTCTCCAGTAAAATCTAGAACACTCAAAAAATCAGAGGAACATGCATCAGTCTAATTCTTGAAATGCTTGTTACAGTGTCATATTCCAAATAAAACACACTCATATACAGAACAATATTGATTCTTGCGATGGACATCAGGAACAACACTGCTTCAAATCAGTCGATTTCAGGAAAGGTGACACTGGAATAATTATAAAAGCAGCAAGAGATTTTTAAGTATTTACAGTCTTAGAAAAAGGGGAAATGAATGAAGGGATAGAGTTAAGTGGCAGAGAAAAGCAAGTAATCTTAAATACTTTGCAATTGTATGTCAAAACACTAAAACAAGACATCAGCTAGTTTACAGTACCATGATGTCAAAAAAATTTTGACCAGGAAGCCACCTGAAAAAGTCAACCAATTCATGCCAAGACACTCTTTAGTCAGAAAAGCTGTAAAAAGTTGTATTATTATATCAAATAAAAAAACAGAAATGTCACCCATGCAACATCACAACTTAATCAACTGCACAATGGGACCTGACGAGATGCATCCCAGAGTCCCGAGGGAACTCGCTGATGTCATTGTTAAGCCACGCTCCGTGATATTTGAAAGGTCATGGCAGTCAGGTGAAGTCCCTGGTGACTGGAAGAAGGGAAGCATTCTGCCCATTTTTCAAAAGGCTAGAAAGCAGGACTCTGGAACTACTGACCTGTCAGCCTCACCTCTGTGTTTCGGAAGATCATGGAGCAGATCTTCCTAGAAGCTATGCTAAGGCACATGGAGGACAGGGAGGTGATTCGAGACAGCCAGCATGGCTTCACCAAAGGCAAGTCCTACCTGACCTACCTAGTGAGGGGTCTACCGAACAAGTCTTATGAGGAGCAGCTCAGGGAACTGGGGCTGTTTAGTATGGAGAAGAGGAGGCTGAGGGGGAACCTTATTGCTCTCTACAGCTGCCTGAAAGGAGGTTGTAGTGAGGCAGGTGTTGGTCTCTTCTCCCGACTAACTAGTGACAGGACGACAGGCAATGGCCTCAAGTTGCATCAGGGGAGGTTTAGATCGGATATTAGGAAAAATTTCTTTACTGAAAGAGTGGTCACGCATTGGAATAGGCTGCTCAGGGAGGTGGTTGAGACACCATCCATGGAGGTGTTCAAAAAAGGTGTAGATATGGCACTTTGGGATATGGTTTAGTAGACATGGTGGTGTTGGGTGGATGGTTGGATTCAATGATCTTAGAGGCCTTCTGCAACCTATGATTCTATGATTCTAGTGGCTTTTATGATGGCGCAACTAGATCAGTGGACAAGGGAAGAGCTATGGATGTGATCTATCTGGACTTCTGTAAAGCCTTCCACACAGTCCCCCACAACATCCTTCTCTCTGAATTGGAGAAATATGGATTTGATGGGTGGACTGTTCAGTGGCTAAGGAATTGGTTGGAAGGTCGCAGCCAGAGAGTAGTGGTCAATGACTCGATGTCCAAATGGACGCTGGTGACGAGTGGTGTCCCTCAGGGGACCGTACTGGGACGGGTGCTGTTTAATATTTTCATAAATGACTTAGCAGGATTGAGTACACCCTCAGCAAGTTTGGAGATGACACCAAGCTGAGTGGTGCAGTTAGCACATCTGAGGGAAGGGATGCCATCCAGAGGGACCTGGACAAGCTTGAGAAGAGGGCCCATGTGAACCTCATGAGGTTCAACAAGGTCAAGTGCAAGGTCCTGCACCTGGGTTTGGGCAACCCCTGGTATCAATACAGGCTGGGGGATGAAGGGATTGAGAGCAGCCCTGCCGAGAAGGACTTCAGGTTACTGGTGGATAAAAAGCTAGACATCAGCCACCAACGTGCGCTCGCAGCCCAGAAGGCCAACCGTATCCAGGGATGCATCACAAGCAGCATGGCCAGCAGGTCAAGGGATGTGATTCTGCCCCTCTACTCTGCTCTGGTGAGAGCCCACCTGGAGTCCTGCGTCCATCTCTGGAGCCTTCAGCAAAGGAAAGACATGGACCTGTTGAAGCGGGTCCAGAGAGGCCACAAAAATGATCCAAGGGCTGGAACACCTGCTGTGAGGAAATGCTGAGAGAGTTGGGGCTGTTAAGCCTCAAGAAGGGAAGGCTCCAGAGAGACCTTATAGTGGCCTTTCAGTACCTGAAGGGGGCCTACAGGAAAGATGGGGAAAATATTTTCAGCAGGGCTTGTTGCAATAGGACAAGGTGCAACAGCTTTAAACTAAGAGAGGGTAGATCTAGACTAGATATAAGAAAGAATTTTTTTATAATAAGGGTGGTGAAACACTGGAACAGATTGCCCAGCGAAGCAGCGGAGGCCCCATCCCTGGAAACATTCCAGGTCAGGTCGGACGGGGCTCTGAGCAACCTGGTCTAGTTGAAGATGTCCCTGCTCACTGCAGGGAGGTTGGGCTAGATGACCTTAAAAGGTCCTTTCCAACCCAAAGCTTTCTATGATTCTCTGATTCTATGGTCTCCTCTTGCTAAGAGGTCTGAGACTGAATACTGATGCACAGTTGTTTGTAGCTTATTGCTTTATAATGGAGATAATAAAAGTGTAGGAGGGAAAAAATGTTCCACATTCAGTCCTAGTGTAATAAGACTGACTCGGGTCCCTTGATTTCATCTGAGTTCAATTCACTTGCGTCCAAATGAAATCAGTCCAATATTCTTCAAAGAAATGACAATGAGATCATCAGTCTTTATCCAGCAGATGTTGATAATTCAGCAGTGACTATTTTTTAGAACAGTATGTTTAAGTTTCAGAATCTCCCTCTTTCCAGGAAGGTTAATTACTCTAATGTATTTATCTAGTTGTCTAACAGTAATACCCTATGTCACATGGTAATATCACTTTAAAAATAGGGCAGATTAAACAAAGCTCTTTACTTGTCCTGTAAAAATATTGGTTGTGGTTTAAAATGCACTTTCATAAGTATGCCATTAATGGCTTGTCTTCTAAAACATAAAGGGATATGTAACTACAGTATTATGTTCTTCATAAACCCTGAGGCAATGTTGAAAGCAGATAAACAACGACTTAATTCTAACTGCTATTGGCTAAATCTAAATGTGCATTGAACAGATAAAATCAAAATTAAGCAACACTGAAGATCTGCTTATGCAAAGCAATAGGCACTTACTAAATTCTACTCCAGATTATTTCTGCAGTTTTTGTATTTAACATCTTTTAACAGGAAAAAGCATACCAGTATGAAAAACAAGAAGACATTTTACAGCACGCTTTTAACATTTAGCTCTGTTCTGCAAAGTGCTATATGGCCTTATCTTAACAACAGCCCAAACTTATCATCTAAGTAACCCAATGCTTAACATGTACGCCCAGCTTTTGCTTCAGTGCCCTGAAGCTGAATGGAACAACCACTGCCTCTGCTGGGACTGTGCTGATCCCCATACTCATGAATAGCCTGGAAAGGGGGTAAGAATGCTTGCTGATAATAATTAGTTAGGGTAATAAGGGCCAGGAATGGTTGAGAACTGCAGAAAGACATTATAAAAATGAGCAATAAAATGACAAAAGAATTTCCATTTAACACACAAGGTTAAAAAACCGCTTAACTTTATACCCAAGACGATGAGCACTGAGCTAACTACTATATTAGAAGCAAGATCTTGGTGATTATAGTCTCATGAATAGAACAGCTCAATGCTCATCTCTGGTCTAAAAAGTAAATATATGTTGGAAGTTACTGAGAAATAAATAGAGACCAAAATAAAAATGACTGTGCTGTGGTAAAACCTGTGGCTTTCTGGCATCTTAAACACGTATTTTTGCCTGAATTAGAGAAAGAGTACTGAGCATCCAGCAAGAGTTGCTTTCTAACGTCTATTATCCACTTTTATTCAAAATCAGAAGAGCTAGACTTGCTAAAAAAAATACTGGGTTGCTATTAGCAACACAGGAAAAAAATTAACTTTGAGACTCTGAATGAAAAATTGCTTTGAAGCAGAGTACCTCTACCTTTAAAACTCAGTGATTACACTTCTCAGTTTTTCCATTTCAAATAGAAATTTCATTAGTTTTCTTTCAGAAATAATTAAAGAAAATGTTGTTATGAAAAACAAATGTAATATGAAAAGCAGATAGAAGTTATGCTTAAAAAAAAATCAGTATATGAACCGTACTGACTTTGACAAGGGACAAACAGCAAAATCTCAACTATTTTGCTATTGTCATTTTAATTACATAGGAGCTGAAAGTTTCGCACAAGTAGACATCTACATTTCATGAGATCAATTTTATCCTGTATGTCCATATAACTTCAATCTTGGTTTAAGTCTCTAGGCACTAAGAGAAACAAAAAATAAATAGTAACAACTATTAACCTTGTAGGTTACGGTGCTATTTCAGTGGTGAGCTACTAGAATGCAGATCAAGTTATTAATAGCAGTTATTAATTATATTATCATAGTCCCAGCAAACCCCAATTGAACACCAGTACACAATGTGCTTGTATTTTACAGACAGAAAAAGAAAACAGTCCCTGCTCCAAAGAATTCAAGATCCAGAATTTTGATAAGGTAGACTAAACGGCCAAACTAGACTTGCTGGATCAAAGATGAGTCAGAATGGTAAGTCAGCAACAAAGTGAGTGGAGACTCAGGTTTCTATTTGCATAAACAAATTAGAAAGAAATGTAAAACTGTCAGGGAAATGGAGCCAAAACAGAAGAAAATATGGGAATTATTCTGTTCCTGAAAACCCAGATGCCCTCAGGTATTGCCAGCAGTCTTTGACACCTTTTGGTTGCCTTTGTTCTCCCCCAGCTGCCTCATGACATTCTTGCAATAACCTCCTCGGTGCCACATCCTGCTTGCTTTCAGGGTATGATGCTGCAGCAAAAGAAGCATAGATTATGATAGTATCCCTCTAAGCACCTTCCTCAAAGAGCACCTTGGGAAGGAGGCATCAGAGTAGGGATATTGGAAACAGTTTTTCTCTTTTTATTCATGATTTCAAAAACTTCAGTAGTTCTGAAAAAGTCTGTGCAGTGACTACATTAATGTGGTGTAACAGGGATTAAAAAGCTAAGTACAAATGAATGGCTAGAGGAAGAACATTATGTCTATACGCAGGTAAATACTAACAAAAAAAATCAGGGAATATTAATGTTTCTTTTTCATCAAATCCATTTCACTTCTATTGACAGCCATCTCCATGTATTGCAGGAATAATTTGCCAAAGCAGGGCATTTTGAATTTGTACTAGAGAACACTAGACAACAGATTTGTTATTTATAGCTGGGAATACTTGTACCAGAAATATGACTGATTTTTTTCTGGCCAGGGAACACAAAAGCACGTGACCCATTTGTTCATTCAAAATCAGCTGAAATTTGAAAATCTTCTTCAGTTTCCATTCCAGAAGATGAATAATGGCTTTCAGAAATAATCCAGCAAACAATTTCTACTCAATAAATTTGGAAAAATGCTATGCAAATAGTGAAATTAGTTTTGAGTGCTTGATATTAATCTGGAGGAAAAATTGACTAATCTCTGAGTCAGAACTGTTAAGTGAGCAGGCATACTTCCAGTCTAACAAGGCTGTTCTTCAAATAGCAGTAGGTCTCATCTCATCTATTAGTTGTGTATCTCGGTAACTCGAAATCTGCACTGTGGTGCAACCAAGCACAGTCAGGCATTAAATGAGCAAACCAGCATTTCTGGAATCGTTTATGAATGCGGAAATTAGCATTTCTAGAATCAGCTACATTTACTTGAGAAAGCAGTAAAGAAACCATGAATTATTCCATGTGGAAAGAGAGTTTCTAATAAAATGCATCTGAGGTAATAACAGACTATGTTATAACAACACAACAGTAGGGCTGAAAAGTAATTTATAGCTCTGTAACTTGGAAATCTATGCTGCTGCTACTAAGGCACTGTGAATACCATTATGGTTGGAAGGACTTTTGGCTTGTCTCAGGCAGAAGAAAGTGGATGGACACATGTGATTTGAAATATTAATTAATAAAAGCATACTCAGTGCATACACCACAAGTGAGAGCATTCAGCAAAATTCTGAGACAAAATTTATGTATTTATGCATTCTAAATGAAACCTATACTATTTGAATAGTTATAAAAAATAACAGCAGCTTAATTTTGTAAATTCTAATGTGCCATAGATTACATTTGTGTTACATAGACTAACCTAACAAAACTCTTTTGCCTAGAGAATGATACCTACTTTTCCCTTTTCCTCTCTCTTCTAAGAAAACCACAGTAGTTCCTGGCTTGAAAATAAGTGAACAGTTAGAAAACTAAAAAGTCTACATTTTTGTGACATGCTAATATAGCAGAATATTGACAGAAAAACATAACTCTGACACAGAGTAAATTACTAGCACTGCTCCTTCAAAGTTGTTCCCAGAATCTGACCTTGTGTTTCTTATTCCTTACTAAAAATGTGCATACATTTAGTATGTAATTTCTCTATTTCTACTGAAAGGCAGTAAGCCTTATCTGTGCCATTCCATTGACTCTACAAACAAAATTATCCAAAAGCATGTATTTCAGCTGCTGGTGAACTGGGATATGATTTTTGTTAATTGTTCTGTACTGCTTTACAATTAGGCTTGGTTTATTTAGTTTTGCCTGTAATTAGTAATTCTTAATACACCCTATACATTCAGTCTAGATTGTAATACTGTATCTAAATTGAAATATCATAATTATGTTGGGGGAAAAGTTTGCATGTCTGGAAAAACTCCATTACAATGAACTAAATAGGCCAATAGGATACCCTCCATTTGCGTCTCTAGCAGCTAACAACCTTGGGCAGATTCCTGCTGCATCTGAAACATTGTGACTTCCAACATAATATAAAGTATTTTAGGTAGCACTACAGTGCAATTAATGGACAAATATAGAATGCCATTCGATGCGAGATTTCTTGAGAACTTGTCAACGAATTGTATAAGATGTGAATGTCTTTGTCCTACTTAGCTGAGACAAGGGCATAGATTGCATTATCCATTATAATATGAAAACTGAAGCAAGTCTTTGTTGCCCGCTCTTCCAATTTAACCGTACTGCTTGTGATATTAACTTTTTTTCATCTTGCAGTCTTGTGATACTGTATTTAAATCCATTATTAGACTAGAGTATCATCATTTGGGGGCCTAGATTTTGTTTAACCTTTTGAATCAGGCAATACTAAAACTAGATAATATGATTCTCTCCAATGTCTCTTAATGAGCTAATATAACTTTTTCGATTACTTCTATGAAAATATTGATAACTATATTCAGTTCATTCATACCCATTTCACTTGCTCCTCCACAAGATCAAAACACATAGATTTTATTCCATTTATTGGAAAACTAATGAATGATGAAGTTCATGACTCAAGTAATGGATGTGACAAAATTTAGCCTTATATACTACATGTCTAACAATACCAGATTGCTTACTGTGGAGAGATCAGGACAATGCGTTTTCCTCAGAGCTTTCATGTTGCTATCTTCATCAACAGCTTCCATTTTATTAACTAGAAAATATCAATTTTTAGTTACTGCGTTTCAGGACTAGTTTAGCAGCTTAATAGAGAAGTGACTGGAGATCAATGTTAAATGAATATCAAACTACTAAAAAAAGATCTTACAACCAGTAACTGGTCCATTTTACAAAAACTCTTTACAGACGCAGTCAGACAGGCTTACCCTCTCTCACTGACTCTTATCAGTTCTAAGCCAAAGTTCATATACTTCCACCCCGTCCCACAGCCTCGAGGCAGAGAGATGTCACAGTAGTGGAGCTTGTGCAAAATGTAGCCAAAAGACGAGCGAACAGTAGCTCCTACCTTCCAGTGCAATGCACATTCCAGTGAAAGTGAATGAGAGAGTAGAGAGAACAAAGGAATATGGGGGAAAAAAAGAAACAGCGTTGTGTAAAACCATTAAAATTCTTATTCCTGCTATAATAATTAAACAACAAAATCTAAAACTGTAAAAGCATGAAGATTCAAAACCAACCTTGGATTAAACATCAAAGCAAGATAAAGAGATAAAATGAAAGCTCAGGCTGAGGACAGAATTCTCATTACACTCCTGGCAGCATGGTCTGGAAGCACTCCAAGAGATCAGACTGTCTGAAGGTAGGATTACCTACACCTACAGCATTTACCTGACCTGGATAGATGTAGGATAGACGTGGAATACTTCTAGTTATGTATGTATGTCTTTGAAGCACTATTTGCTTCCTAAGGCTTTTTTTCCAGCTGGTTTAGTTCCCATACAATCACGCTTTCCTCTCCCAATAGTATGACCTCCTGTTCCATGCAGATTAAGTATGCTCAAATGCAATTGAAGGACAATCTAAAATAATACCTAGATGATGGAATATCTAGGGTCACGCAAAACACAGAAAAGTATAAACTGACTGAACTTAAAAGAAGGTGAGTTAATAAATACATTGCTTAACCTTATCTAAACACACACCTTAATTTTCCAGCCTCACATTATTTTCATTGTTATTTGCCATCAAGTCAAAAGTAACACCAGAGCAGAGAGTACGCTCCAGTACACTACAAAAATACCACACGGTCATGTGGTGGCAGCATTGTTGTCACTTTAAATGAAATAAAATTCAGTGTGGCTATGGACGTGATATAAAAGCTAAATTGCCGTATAGATTTATGATGGATAATGTTCCACTAAGGCTGATACCTTTTTCCTTATGTTCTTTGAAGGTGATAATAAAATGTCAACATATGGAAAGTTTTGCAACAGCCCATACAGCTTAATGCTGACTTTCAACTTGAAACAGCCCGAGTATTTTAAAGAAATGCTGTCTGTTTCTTCTCGTAATTCTCTGAAGGCCATTTTGGTGGTGTTCTCAAAGCAGCCTAGTACAAATGATTGGGAGTTGGTGCCTCACAGAATTAATATGGGACTATTAGTAGCACTAGCTTTAATAACAATATAAGTATCTGTTACATAATTGTTTAGTAAATTGATTATCTCCTGATGATGGAGGTGGGCTCCTGTTTAAGGCTGAAAAGCCTGCCTCCAAGTCACAGGACATATGCCTGAACCACCACGGTACAGACTCTGTTGAATGGCAGAATCCTACACCACTCTGGCCTCTGTGGTTTATACTGTTTCTATTATTTGTATTATTTACCCAGCCACATCCGGGTCAAGATGTATGCATTTAGGGGCACAGATTCTAGGATGGTTTTGAATCCTGTTCTGAAACAAATTCCTTGGCACAATTGATGGTATAAATATTAGGTATCTGAATTGTCCCTAAACTTCATTTTGATTGTAATTTTTGTGCTTTCCACATTCTTAGCTTTTTACTGTTGCAACAAGAAGAGAAGGTATATAGACCTTAAAATAAGAAAAGTATTAAATAATGCATGCTGTAATTGTAAAGTAAAAACCAGACAGCATAAAAAGTGTTCCTGGCAGTATAATGCCTCTATCTGTTTCTGAAAATGAGTCGTCATATTTCAGCAAATGCTTGGTCACCAATTTTAGTCTGCATAAAAATCTGTTATGATTTTATATGACTCAGCAGTATGTCTGATAAAATTTTTTTAAAAAAATTCATATTAGGAAACACATATATTTAGAAATGAAAGAACAGCACTTCTTCCAACATTTTCTAGAGGAGTAAAGAGGAGGAAGTTAAGGACTTGACAATGTTGAAATATCCTGTCTCTTAATTAAAAGTAAAATTGTAACAACTGTATATACAATAATGCAAATAAAGGTGAAATCAAATGTTTTGATTTTGCCAACTAAAATATTCTAGCTTAATTGAATAATATTCTCCTTGATTCTTCCTGGTGGTAAACTTGACAATACCATTTTTTGTTCTTTATTGAAGCAAAGAAAGATGTCAAAATCATAAAATCCTTCACAAAACAGAATTGCTGAACAAGAGACTGTCATGCAGCTGTAGCTGCTGTCTATTAAAGTCACACCCTGAACACGGAAAATTGTGGTCCTACATTCCTTGAGATTTCTTTGCCATCATCCTCTAAATTAAAAAAAAAGGCTTTCAGAAGTGAAAATTAATAACCTCGGTCAGAGTGTACTGAACTAATAAATAATCACAAATCTGCATTGGGAAATCAATCAATATTAAAGAGTCATAAATAAATTCTTCCTATATTGTCTTTCCTCATGGTTAGCTTGCACTCTAGATACACATGAACATACACACACAGCATACGTATATCTCTTATCTGTAGATAAATAAAGGTAAACAAATTCCACTAATTTATTTTTCCAAGCTAACAAAATGACCTTTGAGCTCAAAATGACAAAAATTACCTTTCATCTAACAACTTAATGTTGCCTTCTATCAGGGGGTAGAAAAAAAAGAGAAAAGGTGACAATAACTGGAAAGTGGGAGACGGGGGGAGAAAAAGGAAAACAGAATAGTCAAAGCTGCTGTAAGGATGGTGGTTCTGTGTCCTTTTATTTTTATGACAAAAGGACATATTTCCCAATAACAGCAGTTGAAGCAAGTCTTCTCATTCTTTTTTCTAGCTGCAGGCTGAAGAAACCAGATGGACTCTTTTCTGACTTCAAAGTCACAAATATACTCTGTAACTCTTTTGTACCAGCGATCAAATACTATCAAACTCCATGGAACTGAGAACGCTTCTGAAAAGATGATGATTTCATTTATCTGGACATCAATTGCTTAGATATGAAGGGCTATTAGTAAGCAAACATTCCATTACAACATCTATCAAAAAGCCTGGTCACTTTACAGAATTCACTAATAATAGAGAGAAACAGAATTATTGCAGTGCATTGGGACTGACCATTTTCTCAGCAATGAGCAGCTGTTTTGTAGCACTGTTAATATTATCTTTTCATGAGCTGCCAGCACTGACACTTTAAAAGCAACTGCTTCTACCTCTTCTGTCACCGGTGGTTATAACCACCTGTGACAACTGGCAAGGCTCAGGAAGGCAAACGGAGAAAAGTTAATCTTCAATAGAAATAAGACAGAAACACCAGTGCAGAAAAATTATTAAGCATAATTATTTCAATTTGATATTGTCATTTTGGAATAAAATGCAGATACAACATCTGCTTATCTTTAAGAATGAACAGGAAAGGTTCTCCTCATCCCAAAAGCCTCTACAACTTCAGGCAAAACACAAGTATTTCTATGTGCGCTGCAACAGGTCCTAGACATTTTTGCAGTGTAACAAAAAAAAAATATCAGGCATTTCTCACTGCTTAGCCTAGAGGTCAGACCACTTATCTGAGATATGGAATAGAATAATTATTTCCTAAGCAGTTGCCTAGTGAACAAAATGGAACTGCTTCCACAGATCAAAAAGGGAATAGACAGTCATCTGATAACTCAGGCCACTCACTAAGGAGTATATGAGCGCAGCCAGGCAGGGACTTCATCTGATTCTCCTATACTTTACATGACTTATCTCTTTTCTGAACATTATTCTTTTTGGCTTCACTGTCTCCTTGCCCACCCCCTCCCCCCCACTTTCATGAAAAATATTCAGATCTGAGGTTTTTCCTCACTAAAGAGCTGTCATTGGTAGCATCATACTTTCTTTTTAAAAAGTTATTACTACTATTATTATTACTATTTTTGGCAACCATGAATTGGCATTCTTTGTTGAAAGCTCATATTTGAAGAAAATGCCAGCTCTAATTATCCTAGAGCCTTAACTTCTCACTGTCAAAATGAAGGCAAGATTGACGTGCCACTTGGGTGTGTTACAATACAAGGTCAGAAATTGCTACGGCTGTTACTGGAATTGTCTGCAGTACATAAAAACAGCAGAACAAGAAAAGACAGTCCCTACTAATGGGTAAGGAATATTTAATAGTCTGACAGTGGAATTTTCCTTTCCTTGATTATAGTAACCTCCCTACGTCTTCTCCCAAGGAAAACAAAAAGGTGGACAAAATAACATGCAGGGCTAAACAAGTTATATACACGGAACATGTCATTTGTAATGGACAAAAAATATTACTAATTTTAAATAAATTTTTCCAAGAAACAAAAGCTCACTGGTCTTATAACTACCCAGCACAGCTCCATTTTTCATTATTTTTATATCACTCATGGAATTTGTCATGGTTCAACCCAGGTAGAAGGCAGCTAGGACCACACAGCCATTTACTCGCTCTTTACCTGCCAGGTGAGATGGGGAGAAGAATGGACAAAAAATAAAATTTGTGGGTTGAGATAAAGAGAGATTAATATTAATAAGACAATAAATTAATAATAATAATCATAAACATAATAATAATGAATATGAATATGCAAAACAAGCAACACGCAGAATCACAAAGAAGCACCGAATGGTAGGGGTTGGAAGGGACTCCTGTGGATCTTCTAGTCCAACCCCCCTGTCGAAGCAGTATCACCTAGAGCAGGTTGCACAGGACCTTGTCCAGGAAGGTCTTGAATATCTCCAGAGAAGGAGAATCCACAACCTCTCTGGGCAGCCTGTTTCAGTGCTCAGTCACAGTACAATTTTTCTCACTGTCCGACACCTGATTGTGCAACCAGTCCCCAAGCAGCAATCACGGATTTCGTTGAACTCAACGAACTCACAGAGCTCGCTGATTCATGCCCCCTGGCCAAACTCCATTTATAAACAGAGCATGACATCTATGCTATGGAATATTTCCATTGGCCAGCTTGGCCTATGCTCCCTCCCAACTTCTGCACACCTGCTTATTAGCCAAACATGTGAAAATGAAAAAACATCCTTGATTTCCTAGGAATGCCTAAAAACGTCAGTGTATTATCAACATTCTTCCGGTACTAAATCCAAAACACAGCAGCTACTGGGAAGAAAATTAACTCTATCCCAGCCAGAACTAGGACAGAATTGAAAAGAAGAACTTGTGTCATGAAGCATCTTCAGGGAAATCCTGGAGTCCCCCTCTCTAGTGGGAGGTGTTACAGCAGACAGACCCCTTGGGAGTTTCTCAGTGTCCCCTCCCTCCCTGTATACTTATTCATGGAATTCCCTCATAATTGTATCTTGAATACAGAGAATCACTGAATTTAAGACATTATGAAGAAAAAAACAACTCATACCCAGCAAAACTTTGCGTGTGTTGAAAATTCTGAAAAAGCTCTTTTTGAGATAGTTCATGGCCAGTGACAAGTCCTCTCAGAAATGCAGGTTATTAAAAGCTCATGAAGCCTATCTTCTTTTTAGAATTTACTATGTGCAAATTCAAGCCTTAAAACTTTCTTCAAAGTATTCCATGTTTTAGACCTGAAACCTAAAAGTCTGTCAAATGCTCCAAAATGAACACTGTAGGAAACAACGATGCTCCCCAGCAGACAACATCAATAAGACCCGCATTTCTTTAAAACATCTTTAACAAATAATAAGAAATCACATAAAAATAAAACAACTCATATTACATATTACTTCTGGAGGGAAAAAAATTAAAATATCAGAGAAATCAGTTCTAAGTAGCTTGAGAAATAAGACGGAACAATATTTAGTTGGCTAGCATTAGGCAGTGCTCACAGAAGCATTAATAGAAAGGAACAGGTGATCTGCGAGCAATACAACAGTTCCCTATCCACCGCACTCATATGCAACAGGCGTATAAACACACTGCAGCAATCTCAAATCCATAGTAGATGCAGGATACTTTTAACACTGGGCTTGGCATGGCACCAGTGAGCAAGACCAGCAGTGCATCAAAAAGGACTTGTCTCTAACAGCCTGTTCAAGTTCTTAAAGACCTGCTCCCCTGTTAGGTATAGAGATTGCTGTAATCCCATTGATCTTACAGGAATAAACAGGAAAAAAGGATACAGACATATGAATACTGATGGCTCAAGATCTGTGATAGCTAATCTGCACTACAAAGAAAAAGGGCATTTTAACAATCCCTTTTGGCCACTGCCAAGTCTTACAACCACTTATCAATGGCATTCCTAAAAGGCATAGAACAAAGGGAATTTGTAACACTTCTTTGAAGAATGGTGCTATAGCACCAGGGAGATCACTGAAAACAATTACATGTAAGCATTGGTATATATTAAATATCATTCTGGATTGCTATCAAGTATGTCAAGGTTATAAGCCTATCTGCATTATGCCAAGAATGCCAAACCCCAACTGGTTCCCAATTTAAAAAGTGCTGACTGTCTAGGAATCGACTGAGACAGGACAGTATAACCTTGCACCTTACAATGCATTTTTATATGCCAAGGACACCATAGCAATCAAGCATTTCTGAAGGTATGTGAATCTTAGCTGCCTACTGATTTTAGAAATCTCAGATTCTGAAGTCTGCTTTGAGGTAACTTGTACCTCACTCCTTCAAGCAATCAAGGAAAGATGTGGTCAATCAGGAACCCTGAATAGATGTCATTTGGGGGGGAAAAACCTTAAAAGTTGTTGATGGATGGTACAGCCAAAATCACTTGAGGTCACAGGAGAGGTGTGTAATAACAACGCAATAGAAACTGCATTTGAAACTGGGTTTTGGTGGAAGAAATTGTGAACAGTGAAACAAACATTACTTAACATTAACTTAACAACAGATGGACTAGCAGCCTTTACTCCTGCTTACCATGACTAAAAGGCAGATTACAATATATTTACACACCAGCTAAGACATCACTCCGAATTACAAAGCTGTTATTTAGGGTAGAAGCTGTTATTTAGGGTAGAAAGACATTTTGAAGAACAGTATAAAGCAAAAGATATGTCGTGTCAGGCATTGCTCTGAAAGTATACCTTTTGAATATAATACTCCATTTTTCTGAGCGATTTCCACTCACTGTTTCTTCTTATACTGATTAGTTATCAGGGTGGGAAATCTCTGTCAATATTTGACCACCTTTTATCATTTTTCAATTACTAAAAATTTATCTCATCACACATTCAACCAGGAGGTATATTAAGTCACCAAGCTCCTACAGAGACATGCTTTTTTATGCATTATCATAAAACTTCACTTTGAGCATGTAAGGATAAAAGCCTTATTAAAATGTGCTTTTTTCATTGCTAGAAATATTATTTTTTCTAAACTAGACATAGTAAGTAGAAGACTTAAAGTCTAGTAATGGCCCAGATCATCTGATGATTTTGATATATCTCTATCCATTTAAGAGTTATTATAATTCATTTTGTTCTACCTATGTAGCAGTGTTCATCAACCAACACTAGTGAGCTGATCAACTCTTCTCCATATCATGTCCAAGCAATCTGTGATATTTCTTTCAAAGTGCATAACACAGAGTACATAACTCTATTTTTCAAGAATAAATACTTGATCTGCCATGGAAAACATTGTGAAGAGTTAGAATCCTACTTAATCATTCTTTGCCTGCTACCCCAGAAATACTCTGAAAACATCATCTAAGATAACTGAATGCTAGCAGTATCCCTGCAAAGCTCTGGCACAGTCTGAGAACTGGAGCAGACTATGCCAGTTACTTGCTTTACGCTTAAACACAGGAGCAACTTTAAAAGTTCAAAAAGCTTAGAGTTGTTCTTCTGTCATACAATTAAAACCGCTTTTCGGCAGACATACCTATTTTTCCTCTTGCAAATGAATGAAACCGGTCAGCACAGTAAGTCTTGAAATTCCCTAATTTTCACTGGTGCAGCCTCACTGAATTCAGTTGAGATGAACGGACTGGATCACTAAATTCAAAATATTACAAGACAAAACTAAACAAGTTTCACCTTTTCATTCTCTCCAGGTAATACACCTTATTTCTTCTGTACATGAGTAAATTCTCAACACTGTCACTGGCTGGGAGCTTGAAAGCAGCTCTAATAGCCAAGTCCAAGCAGGTCCCTAGGTAGTGTGTTTTGAGGCGTTTGCTCTCCAGCACTTAATGGTTGTCTGGGCTCCCTGCCCAATTTTTGGAGAGAGACGGACACTTCAGATGGTGATGTTAAAAGAGTCATAATGGGGAGTGCAGATCTGCTGACAGCTAGTCGATGGGAAACACCAGGGCTGAGGCACTGCCCTGTTTGTGCGTGTCATGAAACAGCCATTCCATAAAACCCACGCACGCCCACGCTGCCTCTCTGTCGGTACAAATGCTCACACCGTCAGGGCAGAGCCACTCGCTCAGCTGGGCGCTCGGTCCCACACGAGGAGCAGCATTTGGACAGCCAGGGCAGTGTGTTACCACAGACCTTGCCCCACCCCAGCCTGAAGCCCTTCAGACTGAGGAGGGGTGGATTCCCAGTCTCCCACTTCCTTTCTTCAAGATGTTACTGGACAGTATGGTGGACTCTCTTGAGTCTGTTTCCCTTTATAAAATATAACACTGCTACTATAGGGGAAATTTTTAACAGGGAATAAACTTGACAATTGGAACAATTCTACATTCTGTAGCTTTCATCTGCTGTGGCTTGCAAAAATACTCTATTTAACTCAGCAAATATGACAAGTTCAGAAAACTGGTTTTCACTCTTTTGTTTCCAACTGTAAAAAAAGAAACTAGAAGCATATGTCTTCTCGGTATGCTTATTTGTACTAGTCTAAGTAAAAACTGTCACTAAAACCTCTCATGTTTTGCACCTTCAGCTGTGGAAACAGACTTGAGGGACTCGGAGCTACAAATTCGGTAACAAGCTCTGACCCTCCGCAGTCACTGCCTGCGAGCACAGAGAACAGGCTTTCTGTCTTCCCAAGACACCTACATGACATAAAGGAAGAGGTAGGGAACTGAAAAGATGTTGGAGGATAAATGTCTGGGGACATATTTCTCAATATGATAAAAACAGCTGGCAGCCACTTGAGTGCCTTTGCAGCTCAATTTAAAAATAAACTACTGTTTGATAAACTTTGTCCATGTAAAATATCAGAAACGTGAAATGCTAAAAATTATTTAACAGATTTATATCTTTGTATTCCTGAGTCAGATTTTCAAGTATAAATCATCCAGTGAAAAGAACAATGTCAGGGCCCAACATAATATCTACCTACTCTGCTAACCAACTGGAATACTGCAGGCTCAAAATGTTATATACGTGCAAACACAGAGGGCAAATGATGCAAATGCTGCACTTGCGACACTTCAGTCCCGCGTATAGTGGTAATAGTCCAGCTCAGCTGCTGCCTACCCCTGACTGGGTGTCTGACCCTACTAAAGTCCTCTAGGTACCTAGAAACCTGCTTCTACACCTGTTCCAAACTGCCCTAAGCAGCCCAGACAATAAAAGACTGATGGACATCCAAGAATTAGAACAAAGCAATTAAACTTGCTTGAAGATGAGCAAGAATATTTCTTTTGAATTTACTAGAGAACTAAATTATTATACGATAATAATATCAGAGCAAACCTGGAGATACCAGTCAAAACTGGAGTCCATAAATATAAACATCAATTAAAAGCTGGTGACTGTCAAGGAAAATGGAGAAAAAAATAAGGTAAGGCTAGTTGAAAGCTAGTAAGTCTTCAAGCAGAATTGAGAAAAAATACCAGATGCTGTGATTTCCAGTATAAGTTCCCTTAGTGTCCTAAAGCACCTAAACTGACCAGACATACTTATGATTTCTATCAAGATGAATAATTCTTTCCATAATCACAAATATGAAAATATAAAAAAAAATAAATATTAGCACATGAAATTGATAAAAGCACTATTTAGATTAAAAAGTTACATTGAGTATATTTTCTTTCTTAGGAATTCAGAGAGACATTTTCTTGTGAGGTGCCACCAGTCCTGTTTCTTTTTCATCAAACTGATTCTGCTGAGTATTTGCAATGACAAGAACACAGCCAGGGGAGAAATGGAGTTCTCAGCTTCCAGCCACAAACTGGACATCAGGGTAGTGGAAGCAACTCAAACAGGTCTGTGCTACCACCAGCCATACCGCTTGTTTAATTTTCAAATAGCTTAAACTAAAAGATGGTAGTCAAGGAAAACATCACAGATGAGCTTTTTTGTACTGGTTTTCCAGACAGCAGCAGCTAACAAGAAGCACCAGTTATAGAGAAAAAAGTCACTTACAGGCATGAGGTTCCTTGCCCCTTCTCTTGTCAGATTTTTTTTTCCCCCTTCTCTCCTCTTCCCTAGGTTTATCATGCATAATGATCAATACATTATTACATTTCTTGAGTGTATTTAACACTGGACCATAGAGCTAGAGATGCATTGTTGCTCCAAAAAGCTTTCTGTCAAAAGGTCAAAAAAGGAGAACTAAAAGAAAATGAGACTCCTCAAACATGTATAATAATACTGAAATTCAAGTTTTACATATCTCAAGGTATATCTCTTTCAGAACTTCGCAAAAAGTTACAGTTTTTTATTGGTTGGGAGTTATTTTGCACTGCTCCCATGATAATCCACCACTGAGCTGAATCTTCTAATTCTGAGTAAGCTGATTACTACTTCTAAAGAGCATCACGATATTCTTCACATCAGAGAAAAAATTCTAGAGACAGGGGAAGGAAATCCATAGGACCATGGTCATGACTCATGTGGGACTATAATTTTCAAAACTCTTTAAATGACAGGAGGAAAAAAATCTGTACCAACTAAAAAAGAACTAAAAATTTTCATTCATTTTGCATTTATGTGTTGAATTTGTGAACCAAATATTTAACTGACAATCTTTATTTCATTGTCTGTTCAAAAGAAAGAAACTGATTCACTAGATCAAGAGTCTTAAAATAGCGGAGGGGTCGAAAAAAAAGATGTTCACATATCTCTGTAATAAATAATGCCCAAAATCTATGCTACTGTATTGTTGCAGCAATTTTAAATTCTTAGCTCTAACTAGGTTGTTCAACATAGATATGTGCAGTTTTACAATTCCTATGTAGCTGAAGAGATCATGTCTTTAGCTGGTATTCAGACCATGTTCACTTTACACAAAGGATCCATACACATCTAAAACGGGGGAGAGAGGGTTTCCCAAAGGCAAAATCCAAAGCTGTCAAGATTACTTTCTCACCCTGAAGAGTACTAGTAATTGGTTGAAGCAGACAGCATGGGAATTGCTGTGTCACAGGAAAGCATCCAGTATAGCTGCTGTCACATGCCACCGATTCTAAACACCCTGTTGAGGTAAAAAAAAAAAATGCTTCTACCTCAAATATAAACTTACTTAACCGTTAAACAAGAGTTGACAGGAACTAGTGAGTCAATCAATTATGTTACAAACAGAAAAATAGTATTTGTAAAAATCTTGGTGTTGATTAATTTTATTTTCAGTAGCTTCCATGGAAGTAACAATGGGAAGGTTAAGTGAAAGGAAGAAAGAATGTAAAGCTCTACTGGAATTCATACTGTAGTTATTTTTTAAATAAGCTCTCTCTTCATGGATTTACTTGTTAAAAAAATTACCTAGGTCTAAGTTACTAAAATTGTCACATAATAAAAGGACAAAGAGAAAACCATGGTTATGGTATAAGTTGGTATTGCCATGACCAAAATTAATATGTGACAGGAGAAGAGAGTGTTTACATGATTGATGCTGAAGGAAAACCAGTATTTCACTTAGTTCATCAGAAAGTCTCTGCAAAAATAAAAGTAAGTTATTTCTTTGGGTTCAATATCTTAAAACTTGTTGGAGATCAAAACAATGCAGCAGTTCTAGAAGTTAGCCCTTGCCTGTTGAAATTACATTTTAGTAGCATTTTTTCTCTCATTTCTTGTTAAAATATATCAGATACTGAATTTCCCCAGCTACAAAGCAATACTTATGTGGGATGCCCAGTTATTTTTGAGACAGTTGAAGATATAGTTCATGGTTTTGAGTGGAGAATTGATCATCCTGAAGAGAACTACTACACATTTTTTCAGTAATGTTCCTTGGAAATCCCACAGAAAGGTATTCTTAAAAACAGATTCATTTTAAATCATGCACAGCAATATCCTCTCTCTAGGTTGAGGGTCTGGCCATAAATCTTGCGTGCCACTATCTTAAAAGTATGAACGGAAGCATCAACTTGGCAGCAAAACTTACAGTTTTTAGTGGAGATAAAAGATTCTTTGTCATAAGCCTTTGAATATTCCCACTCACTTAAAGTAAACTGACCATAGGATGAATGGAGGATTAATCTGGAGAGATAGAGATTGTAGATAGGACAATTTTCTTTGGTTTCTATTCAGAGGTACACAGATACTGTTAGGAACCTTCACACTTTGAGACATATTCACATAAATACGTACATGCACACTTGTTTCCATTACCATTGTTTTCTCACCTTTTTTTTTTTTTTCTGATGGTCTCATCTTTCCTCTCTTCTACAGGCAGCCCAGGAGTAATTAAATTAAATAAATTAAATACTCCACCTAGGAGTACCCTCTTGAATGCAAAGCAGGATCTCCAACATTCCATACCATCTTGTCACACAAAACCAAGGTTGAAATGACACCGAATACACTGCATGGCAGCAATTCCTGATGGTTCAATAACAAGTTGCAACATTTAGTGGAAAGAAAGGCAGTGCAACTACAAGGCACCATAGGAAGGTAAGCAGATGTACGGTTGAGGTTGTTGCCATTGCTTCTGAAAGCAGGGAGGCTGGAAAAAAAGAGCTGCTTTAAGAAGATAACAAGTAGCAAAGAGGAAAACACTCTGAGCCTAGAGACCTGGAAAGTCTATGGCAAAGCACATCCAGGTTAAAGAAGGTGAAAATGGTGAGAAAGAGACTATGTTCCCAGTGCAGTATGTTGAGGAGAGCCTAACTGTTCAATCACAGCCTTCGTTTCTGCTTGGAAGCAAGGAGGGCAGATCTGACAATCTCCAAATTAGGTTATTATCCTGATCTTTTCAGGTCACAACTATATTTAAATCATACTTCACGTATGTGGGATAATGTCACAGTTATTTGGAATAAACTCCATGAGGTTCAGGATAGAAATAACTCATTAACTATAACTTGCAGTTGGAAAAGCCATTTCTACACTGCCATCTCAGTTCCTCAGGTAAATAAATAGGTTTATGCAGTTGCATCTTAATCCCTAAGTAGATAATTCAGAGCATTTCATGCTTATAAAGCAGAACCTTTTTCCTAATTAACTATTAAACTACTATTCCATTGTCCTCAGTGGGAGCCATAACAAATGAAACCTACTTAAACAAGTAGTGTCCCAGGTATATTACTGTATTAGAAGGTAGTCAAATTTGATCAAAATCATAACATGATCCTCAACCCATTGACTTGTGGTGACTTCTGTATCATTTCAGTCCTGGCCTTATTCAATAAAATGCCCAGATGAGTTAAGGAACATGACAGGCTGGTAAAATAAATAAAAAGAACAGTGCATGGATGGTCTATCCAGCACAGCCCAGCACAAATTCTCCAGATATCTCCATTTTCTGCCTCGCAGACCTTTCTGAGATAACTGAGGCAATGTTCTCCCACAAAATCCCACAAAATTCACCCACACGCTGTTCTCCACATAAGAGAAGGAGGGAATACAGTGGTGGGTTTGGGATTTTTTTTTTATTTAAAAAGCTGCTCAAAGCAACTGACAACTTTTTCTTTATACCATAGAATTGTATCAACTTGAAATCTAATGAATTGTCTTTCCACCCTTTCATGCATGATTTCTTAACTTAAAAATAAAATGCCCCTTGTAGCCAGAGGAAAGAAGGAAAGAAAGAAGGAAAGAAAGATGGGTAGACAGGAAAGAAAGACAGAAGGAAAGAAAGAAAGAAGGAAAAGAAAAGAAAAGAAAAGAAAAGAAAAGAAAAGAAAAGAAAAGAAAAGAAAAGAAAAGAAAAGAAAAGAAAAGAAAAGAAAAGAAAAGAAAAGAAAAGAAAAGAAAAGAAAAGAAAAGAA
>Ga0065711_1033188_pt1 | contig 25951 bp, 14 predicted proteins | sample Hoacrofraction12_FD_59098 | JGI IMG/M metagenome (GOLD analysis project Ga0065711, IMG submission 59098) | Hoatzin crop microbial communities from Cojedes, Venezuela - Epithelial fraction 12 v2 (version 2) | ecosystem: Host-associated > Birds > Digestive system > Esophagus > Crop | place... | reverse complement strand
CCCCCCCCCATATGCGAGATGTGAAAATTTCTTTTTATTGTTGCAATATGTTAAACTTCAGGAAGGCAACAGAGTTAAAATTGGAAATTTAATTCTTTGTTGTTCTTTTCATGTGAGAAAAAAGTTACTGAATTGGTTTTCTGGATCCGTAAATCCTTCCCTGTAGAGAAGCATTGTCTTTTCCTCGCTTAGCCATTGTTATTTAAGTAACTCCACTTCTTAGGTTGTGTCCTGGTTTCAGCTGGGATAGAGTTAGTCTTCCTCCCAGTAGCTACTTTGGTTTAAATTTACTATGAGAAGACTGTTGATAATAAATTGATGTTTCCAGTTGTTACTAAGAAATCAAGGACTTTTTTCGTTTTCTTGTATTCAGTTAATGAGCAGGTGTACAAGAGCTGGGAGGGAGCACAGCCAAGCAGCTAGCCTAAGGTGGCCAATGGAAATACTCCATATCATAGACATCATGCTCAGTTTATAAACAAGGTTGGTGAAGCGTGTAATCCATGGCCTTGGAGCAGGAATTCTTTTCAATGGGTTCAATCTCTTTTCTGGGAGTTCAACCCTTTTTCTAGGAGTTCGAACTTTGCTGGGAGGTGGGTCTTTCTCCATGAGTTTGTCAAGTTTTGCAAAATTCATGAGTTTGTTGAAATCCACAAAAAACATGAGTTCAGGGAAACCTGTGAGTTCCGCAACTGTTGCTTGGAGACTGGATGGGTCATTGGGTGATGAGAAAAATTGTATTGCATATTTATTGTATTGCATATTCTTCACTATTATTATTATTATTTCCTTTGTTGTCTTATTAAACTTTCTTTATCTCAACCCATGAGTTTTACTTTTTGTCCAGTCTCCTCCCAATCCCACCGAGGGGTGAAGGAGTGAGTGAGCGGCTGAGTGGTCCTAGTTGCTTGTTGCCTAGTTAAACCACAACAGGTTGCTACCTGTGCTCTGGTGTTTGATCAGTGATATTTTTTCTTACTTTTCCTTGTGTAAATTGTCTACACTGGCTAAGTAAAACAAGATTCTTGAATTCCTACCCATGATGAAGGAAAAAACAAAGTCACATTTTCCATCCATGATCAGGTTTCTCCTTTTGCAAATTAAAGCCCTTCTTCATGCAGCAAATCTTGCACAAGCTGCTGTTGCCACCAGTGGGTTTACCAAGGTGGATAAGTGCTGGCACAGTAAATAGGAGTCTTGAGTTTCTTACCATGTGGATATTCACTACACACAGAATCTGATTTACCTTTTTGGACTGAAATATCTAGTTTCTACAACCATATGACATCCAGGAAAAAGCTACAGTCACCTGGCTGGCCACAACAGACAAGTCATTTCTCACTACAGTTTCTATTAACCAGGAATTGTGAAAAGTGAAGAACTGAAATAGATCATCATTTTTATAAGCCAAGTCTGTGATTAAATGCCACCATTTCTACATTGCCATTTTCTTTTTGCCAGCTGTGGACAGGTGGGTACACCCAGCTTGAGATTAACTTCGCTTCTGGGCCACTGGTAAAATTATTACCATTTCAACTGTATTAGATTTTTTATGAGATGGAATAATCTTTAAAATTTAGAAAGCTATATCTTTTTACAGACTCAGTTTTTAGCAGCAGCACCGGTGAGCTCCTAGCAATATTACAGGTCTTACACCTCTAAGGTGTATCTTGTACTGCTTCGACTCTGACCCTGTGTTCCTGAAGAATTTGCTCAGTTGGCTGGAAAGCATCTTGGCAGAGAAGAACCTGGGGATCTGGTGAACAAAGATGATGCAGGGACTATTCACAAAGATGATTAATGGACTGGAGCATCTCTTCTATGAGGAAAGGATGAAAAAGCTGGGACTGTTCAGCATGGAGAAGACTCAGTGGCATTCTTGTTAATGCAGATAAATACCTAAAGGGAGGGTGCAAAGAAGAGGGCGTCAGGCTCTTTTTGGTGGTGCCCAGTAAAAGGACAAGAGGCACTGGATGCAAACTCAAACACAGGAGGGTCCATCTGGACATAAGGAAATACTTTCTTGTTGTGAGGGTGACTAAGCACTGTCACAGGTTGCCCATGGAGGGTGCGCAGTCTCCATCCTTGGAGACATTCAAAAGCCATCCTAGGCACCTGGTTCTAGGTCACCCTGCTTCAGCAGTGAATTTGGACCAGATGACTTCCAGAGGTCCCTTCCAACCTCAACCATTCTGCGATTCTGTGAAGAGTTCCTTAAAGAGACACAAAAACAAATAGGCAGGGATATACCCTCTAACACCCCTCATCCAACATTCATGGATGGAGGGACAGTAAAATTGGAACATCCAGAGCATGGCCAGTATCACCAGCACCCTAAACATCATCTCCTTGCTGTCACTGCCAGACACTACTGTCTATTGGACGGATTCAATAGGATAGTGCCAAGACACTGTCCACCTTATTTTGAAAATTGTGCCTGTCAGGGGAAGTCCTCAGTGACTGCAAAAGGGAAACCTCATGCCCATTTTTAAAACAGGGTAAAAAGAAGCACCCTGAGAACTACCAACCAGTCAGCCTCACCTCCATGCCCAGTAATATCATGGAGCAGATCCTGCTTTCAATTCATACTGTTCTGTGGTTCTATGATATCTTCTGTTCTGAAGCAGTTTTTTATGATTTTTTTTTCAAGATTTTTAATTACAAATCAGTTTCAGTTAGTTATTTCTGTTCTAGGTCATTTATAACTGGAGATTGTGAAAGAGAATGAATAAATGACAGAATATGGAGATCAAGTATATATGTACTCATTTTATACATGTATATAAGCATGCACTCATTTATATATACTATAGTGTGTATCCATTCCTGTTTATCTCTCAAGGAAGAAATTTTCTAGCAGAGGGCTAAGGTTCTAATTTTTCATTACTGATTTTCCCATCTTTCATGAAAATTCATTAATACTGCAATATCTTACCTCCAAGGTGTTCAAACTTCATTACAGAATTAGTGTTCTTACTACAGAACTGATTGTCTCCACCATATTCCCAGAAGTCTCTCCTATTTCAGTAAAAAGGAACTCTCCGTTCCTCACAGCTATTTCAATTAGCCCTTTCAAAGAACTCTTTGCTGATACACAGATTTCATTGGTGTGTCTCTTTTGGGGAATATGCCACCCTCTTCTTAGTTATGCCTTAGAAATCACTGTGAAGAATGACAAGCAAATAATGTTTAATTAAACATTTTTTCCTAGACTTGTCACTCCACATTCCCTCAATAGACTTTTTACAGTGTATGCAATAACGACATCTCTAAATTAGAGTTTGAATTGAGAATGTTTTATTAAATCTACTACAGCTATTAGAATACTATTACAATTATCATTTAAAATGTAAAAACACCTCAGAGCCCGTAAGCAAGTACATATCATTGCACTAGACGCTGTACTAGCAGAGAACAAAAAGATGGTGCTTGCCCTAAAAAGACTTTCATTCTACTGTTGAGGCACAATAAGATAAATTCTTGTGTCAGTCGTTTTTTAATTATTGCCCCATGTCTCGTAACATAGTCTCTAAACACTAAAGAATTCAAGGTGTCCATTAAATGCTCACTTCATCTATTTACCATTTATGACAGCTAACAAGTCATTAGGGTCACATGTGAATAGGTGTACTCCTTAGTTGTGAGGACTTAAATTTCTCTTTTAAAAAAATGAAAAAAATAGGAAATACACCTATTTACAAGCAGCTAAATTTGTTTAGATTGGATATAGTTATTGATATGCTAAAAAGCTGTTATGCTCATAATAGCTGTACAAAGAAAAATGCCTTTTCTCAAATATTTCGAAAATGGAAATAAATGGGCTTATCAACTTAGTGAGCACATATGAAAAAGCATAACAACCACAACATATAGTGTCCCTGTATCCTGGTCAACCTCTGAAAGCCTAATGGTCAGAATATCCATGTGTTTCATCCTGGACTTTTCTTATACAGAACTCTTTCTGAAATAAAATACCTTAAGCAATGTAATATCCATAGCCCAGGGACAGAGTTAGAATTGCAGTGTCACTTTGCGGGCACTCTGCACAAAGTTTCATTGAATTTCCTTCTTCAGACTGGTTGTTCAGAGTTTAGCTTGTATAACTTATAAGTGGGAAATGACAATGTTAATGTCAAGAGCTCTGTTTTTTGCAAAAATTTTGTGATTTGTTGAAATAGCAATGAAATACCAAGATAACTCCATATTAGACCAACATGTGTAACTATCTCATAAAGAGCCTCATGCCAGCATTAGATGTGATACAAGGAGAGGAGAAAGACTTTTCAAGTTTGAATTTTGTAACTTTGACTGATGTGGTAAGGCTTTCATGTCACTGTTTGATCTAGTAAACCTGAAAGAGCTACAAAAGAAATGAAAAAAGGAGTTTCAAAAGGAAGGAAATTCAAAACTAATCAGGTATTCTTCCTTTTTACTGTCACCAATAGGAGGCCATCACTTGGACTGGAATTTACAGACAAACTTTAAACTTGCCAACTTTGGTCAGTAAACATCAATATGTCTGCTCTGTCAGAGGCAGCAACCCATTTCCATAGCACTATTTCCACATATCTGAAGAGCTTTTTGGAAATCCAGGAGACTCACTGTCACACTGAGGAGGGGGAGGGAAGGCTTTAGTTCTCAGCTGAGTGCCCAAGATGAAGTTAAACATAGGTTACGTTGCAGTCTGGATAAGGGATAAAAACCACAGGGTTGGAGGTCAGATGAATAAATACAGGCACCTAATGCCGTTTCAAAAGCCCTACAATACCAGGTATGATATGATATACCTATCGTACCAGATATGATGTGCTTCCAGACCAGAGAGCCACAATCCTGTGGTATATCTGTGAGCCCCAAGAGAGTGATTCACTCTTCACCAGTAGTTTTAGAATTGAAATATTTAATGCTGGACCTTGCAAGGCATTTAAGGTCAAAAAAGAGCTGCTCCTAGCAGAGAATACCTAAAAATTGGCTATGACTAGGGTTAGGTTTAGGATTAGGATTAATAAATCAGGGGCTCAAGAACCTTATTTGTTCCTCACCCATGCAATATCCCCAAGATAGCTAAGTGTTAAATGCCAGAAAGGGAGAAAGGTTATTATTTTGTTCTAATGCCAGGCAGGATCACTAGGTCTCTCAGTTAAACTGCAAGTTGTCATAAACATAAAATTTATAGAGATAAAGGCTCTAATTGGATTCTTGCAATCCCTTTAAACAGAAGACTGGCCCTGGCACCATAAAGAGAAATAGCTTACAATATATTCTGGTATGGGTTTTACTCACCATTAGGGTTTTGCTTACAGTTTAGAAGACTTATAACTCTTTCTTTAGAAGACCACTTCTAAATGGGCACGTTTAACTGCGTAAAAGAAGGGGATTTGCAAGTAGGATGACACAAAACTAATGAGCACAAGACAATTATCTTCTATACATAGAAAATAACTGGAACTAACTGTGATGCTCACTGTCCTGGTGCAGGCACCCAATGGCTTTCTGCTGACCTGCAGTCATCAGCCAGCTGGGAAGTATCAGGTTTAGTTACTGCCTACAGCAGGGTGATCCTTGATCTTGCTAAATTGCCATTCTCCTACTCTCTGTATTTTCTCTCAGAATTTTATATCTTTTCTTCAGGCCAGTATTTTCCTCATGAGCTACTACTGTTATTGACACAAGTGATTTCACTTCTGACTTACCTTGCAGAACTGACACATTCTCTCAAAGTAAATTTTTTTCAATAAAATTGAGCCAAGGTCACAGAGATGCGTTTCCCAAAAGTGGGACCTAGGTCACACACAGTTGAGTTTTTCAAAATTACAATTAGTCATTACTTACTATTATTATTAGGGGATATTTTTAGCCTGAAGTTTGTGCAGTGGTTAAACACAGGGTTATAGAAAGTAGATTCTCTGCACAGTTAGTCTCAATAGTACATTGCACAACATCCAGACACGAACTAGGCAAATACTGAAAGGTAATAAATGTTCTGGTTTTCTTTCAACTAGGTTGCTGTAAACCGAGAGTAGAGTTCAGAGAAAGATCAAGCAGAGAAGTAACAGAGACCAGAGAACTCCTTGCAGAATTCCCTAAGCCAGAATACAGACCAACTTCAGAAGGAGAAAACAACAATTTGCTCCATTCAAGATGCATTTCTTGGGTTACTATTAAGGCTAAAACTAAATTTGTACTTACAATAAGGAGTATAGACTAAAATTCCAAGGAGCTCTGTCTTCAAGGCCTGCTGAATTTCAGCAAAAGCTGGTTCAAGAAAAAGATAATGGACCGTGGTTTAGGTTAAAGGGATTTTCTAACCGTTATCCTGGGCTGCATCCCCAGCAGCGTGGCGAGCAGGTCAAGGGAGGTGATTCTGCCCCTCTACTCTGTTCTCAGGAGACCCCACCTGGAGTCCTGCATCCAGCTCTGGAGCCCTCAGAACAGGAAAGACATGGACCTCTTGGAGCGAGTCCAGAGGAGGGCCACAGAAAGGATCAAAGAGACGGAACACTTCCTCTATGAGGAAAGGCTGAGAGAGTTGGGGCTGTTCAACTTGAAGAAAAGAAGGCAGCAGGGAGACTTCATTGCAGCATTTAAATACTTAGAAGGGGGCTTATAAGTAAGATGAGGACAGGCTTTTTAGCAGGGCCTGATGTGATAGGACAAGGGGTAATGGTTTTAAACTAAAAGAGGGTAGATTTAGATTAGATATAAGAAAGAAGTTCTTTACGATGAGGATGGTGAGGCACTGGAGCTGATTGCCCAGAGAGGCAGTAGATGCCCCATCCCTGGAAACGTTCATGGTCAGGTTGAACAGGGCTTGGAGTAACCTAATCTGGTTGAAGATGGTCCCTGCTCATTGCAGAAGGTTGGACTAGATGGCCTTCAAAGCTCCCTTCCAGCCCAAACTGTTCTGTAATTCTATGATTCTATGATTGAAGAGTTTGCTTTACAGGAAAAGCTTCACAGCAGGCTGGAAATCTTGACTTTTTTGTGTTCCCAGACACTTCACTGACTTCAAAGAAGGATGAGCTGAGCAAGGATTTGAATTAAGATTATGATTGCTAAGCACAGAGCATCAGGGGATAGTAACAGCAGGGCTGCTTCCCAAGGGATGAGGAGCCAGGAGTAAACCTGGGGCAGTGACTGCACAAATAGGGCACTGCCCCATTGTATCTGAGCAGTCCAGGGGTGATGACAGTAACAGCCTCTGTTGACAGCCCAACAGTCTTCAGGCAGGGGGAAGTCTGGTCCATCAAGGAGTACAGACAGCAAGTCAGGACAACAGAAGCCAGAAACACGGCTGGTTTGACCTACACCATGGTTCAGCCCAGGAGTAGAAACCAAGACCTAGGCTGAAACAGGCCTTCTGGCCTATGGGTGGAGGGTGAGGGTTGAGGGCCCCAGGTGAGGCTGGTCAGGGCATGTGGTGTACTCACGGCCATGACAGCAGGATTGCATAGTTATGTACTGTTGTGTATCAAAGATTTTGCTTAGGTAAAAAATGGCTTAGTGCCAGGAGAATGGCTTTTCTGACTAAGATCTGAATTACTTTTCCACTATAATTTGAATACTAGACTAAAATATCTGCTGTTGCTAAGCCTACACTCAAGCCAGAGTTTTGTTGTGAACTTCTAAAAAAATAAACTCTTCCTCTCTTGTGTGTCTTTTGCTTTGAGAAAGCTGAGTATGAAAGAAAGAAATTATCCACGTTTTATCCCTACATGAGGATTCTCTGGGTGTTTCTTAAGACTGTGCAAGTTGTGGAGGAGAGTATCCAAAATGCTGTCCTCTGCCAAAGCTGCTGGGTGCTTGTTCTAAAGTAGAATGGACCTTGGTGGCAGAAGGAAGAGTTTATCTCAGTCCCTTCAATAATGTTTATCTGTATATCAGTGCTGCAGTACTAGAATCCAGTGCTGTAGCTAGATGGAGACATAAGAGTTTACTTTTCCTGCTGTATCCTGCAAGAACTGCTATAAAATGCTGGTTTTATAAATGAAGAACAATTTGTATGTTGTGACACCTGACTATGAATCTTTCATTAAGCATAAATTGAGATTACAGAGAAAGACTTGCGAAGTTCTGAATCCCACAAGGTTAATCAGTCACCGATGAGTGATGATTCTGGAAGGGAGAATGGCTTCTATTTTTTTTCCTAAATCAAATAACAACAGTGACTAAGCATTACTGCTAAAGAAAGGGTGAGGACTGGGTCAGAATTAGAGGAAGATATTAATTTATTACTGAATCCTTTAAAACTTCCTTACATCAGATATTAGAACAATTAATTCCAGAAATTACATTTGTACAGCAAGCTTTGGAGCCTTGGGCTTTGGTTAAGCAGAACAGTGTGTTAGGAACTACTATTACTGCTGATGAAATCCCCTCAGTCTAGGCAGAGAGTGGTAGTTTACTTTGAGGTCTCTGGCTTACTGTTAAGCCCTGGTTTAAGTCTTAGGTAGGCTCAGGGTCATGGACAGCAGTAATATGCTGATTCTACAGAACTTCCTTAGAGGTGATAAAGCATGATTCAGGAAGAAGATAGTGACTTCTAGGATTTTTTTCCCCCTAATCTTGGCAGTGATGTAAAATGATAACAGGTGTCAGAGCAAGAAAGTAGCTCCTATTTCATTTTCTTCCTTATATAGGGTCTCTGTATAACTAGTAAACCTATGGTAAAGGATGAGTCAGGGTGAGTAATTTTCCCAAGATGGTTCCTTTTACTAAATTTATAGCTGGGGTTAGGATTAGAAAGGAGAGGGAATGAAGTGCCTACTTTATTACTGGACCTTTCAAGGCTTAGGAACATAAAATATGATCTAGAGCTACAAAGAAAAAATGATTCCTATTTTATTCACCACCCAAGAGTGGAGTGTCTCCACTCTTAAGCAGAGCATAACAGTTAAATTTACAATTGCAGATAGAATATTGGGAAGAGGAATATGGCTGTTGGTGAATGGTTAACATTAGAATTATAGAGAAGCACATCCTAAAATCCTGCATCCCCAAGTCAGTGGAAAAGAATACATCTTATTTTTACTGAAGTTTGTTTTGGAGTCTCTAGAATTTTTTTTTAGTTTAGGTTTGGGTCTGAAGTTAGACTTACACTTACTGATGAGGTTATTTCCCTGTTCCCTCTGTAATTATGGCTTGCTCTAAAACAGAAGAAAAGAAAACAACAGAAGTCTGTGAAATAAGGCTAAGCTTAGCACTGGCCATATCATCAATTGGCATCACCTTACAATAGTGTCTGAGAAATTTGCTTTGTCTTGGTTCCTGCCTGGCCTTTGGACTAAAATCAGAGGCAGTTTAATTTATATCTTGCCTTAAGCTGTCTTGGAGGCTGTGCAGTATGTTTTTAAGCACAGAAAAGCTGGGGAAGAGATGAACTTCAGGTTCCTAGCAGATTTCCTGGCACCCATTCCAGAGAATGGTTGATATTTTCTTCTAGTCCAACAAGAAACTTCTTATGTGTTGGCAGACATCGAGTTATGGTTCTGGTTAGGATGACAGGCATTGTAACCAAGGACAGCAGTATCCTTGATGTCCTGTTATTCTCAGATGCAGATTATTGCTATAAGTGCACAGTTTACAAGGTTTCTGTGACCAAGATGAGACACCATGACAAACGTAAATTGCTCGGGTTTTTTGTAGCTCAGGTCTTGGAGATATTTTTAAACTTTAGCACTGGTAGGGCAGAAAGGAGAGTGAGTGGGCCTGCACTGACCTATGATAAAAAACAGTGCCAAAAAATTGCCCTTTAGTCCTATAAATTTGTGTACTCCCTAACTATCCTTATGATTGTTTCCTGGTAAGCTGCAGACCCAGTCTTTTTGTATGATCCTGAAAGGTTCAGCCATCTATTTTGACAAATAATTTCTGTTTTCTTTTGATGGAGTAGGTAGAAACAAGCCATACTGTACTCTATTGCTTGAGTTCTGTTTAAGTTTCTGACAGCAAAGCACAGAGAGAGAGTTTTACTGAGGGATCCTCCAATACCTGAATCATAAATCAACAGCTTACATTTTGCTTTTCCTCACGTATAGGTCTGCCACAGTGAAGCACAAACTTAGGATGTTGACTCCACTGAGGTTCACAGAACACCATATGGCAGTAGGTCTCAGGGTGCCAACCCACAAGAAAGCTTCTTCTCATGTTGGAAGACTTTTTGTTGCTATTTTGTTCTGTTCTTGTAAACAAGTCAAAACTATTAGCATATGAGTAGAGCTGCAGTTCATGTTAACTTTCCTAGGAGCAGGGCCTGAAGCCATAAATGTAAACTCATGTTTCTTTATCCTTCAGGACTCACTGGGACATTTTGTTCCACCATGGCAAAAAGAAATAGATTTTATTTTTTCCCTGTCCATCTCTCTATTCTATTTTAGAGCCTAGGAAAGGGGTGATAGTTATGGCTAAGGTCATGGACTGGACAATCCAAGGAAACAGATTTATCCAAGATCCTGTAAAGCTCATGACAGAGCTTTATTCTTTAGTGAGTTGGGAATTCTTAATACAAAAGCAGATCTTGAAGAGCCAGTTTCAGTGTTTGGTCCTGCAAATGATACCAGTCTAGAATGAAGGTTTCAGAAAGGAAAAAAGGTCTTTTCAATTTTGTTGTTCTGGATGCTTATTAGAGCTTAGACCTAGAACTGTGGGAAGCTGAAATAAAAACATCAGGTTTGTGCATTCAGAAGAGCTCGGCATGAGTAAGAGAGCAGTTTCTGTAATCTAGTCCACAGAGGAGTTTTTAGTTAAATTTATAATAAGGATTTTGGAGTACATAAACATAACTCTGTTACTGAGACCACCTCCTACCAGGCCCACCATTAAAAGGAAGAAAACTGGTTCCAGAAGTTTTCCAGAAGAAAAAAACCTTTATTTTCTCTTGTCCGGAGAGCTGGTTCTCTGGGCCAATATTTATGCATAGTTAAGTCTTGAGTTAGAGTTCCATCAGAGAAAGCAGAAACTGCGGAACTGCATAGCCTACCAGGTAACAAAAGCCCTGTCAGATTCAATTGAGAGGTTCTGCTGAAGAGGAGAAAATCAAATCTGTGGGTTCTGTTTATCAGTTTTGTGACCTGAAAAAAGTCTCTGGGCTAGGTTTGGGATTGCAAGCATGGTTTGGAAAGGCAGCAGCTGAAGATTAGATCAGAACTGGATGATAAAGTAAATGAAGGGGAGAGTTTCATTCTCTTCTGATATGGATAGAACTTGGGAGGGCTGTTAGTTCAGAGTAAGGATTTATTCCAGAAAGGAATAATAATTTCCACATTTTTCTGTTCTTCTTAGAGGTTTTTGGCTACAGTTAGAGAATCCTAGAATCATAGAATCATTAAGGTTGGAAAAGACCTCTAAGCTCATCAAGTCCAACCATTAACCCAACAACACCATACCAGCTAAACCATGTCCCGAAGTGCCATATCTACACAGTTTTTGAACACCTTCAGGGATGGGGACTCCACCACTTCCCTGGGCAGCCTGTTCCAATGCTTCACAACTCTTTAAATACAGAAATTTTTCGTAATAGCCAATCTAAGCCTCCCCTGATGCAACTTGAGGCCTTTTCCTCTCATCCTATTTCTAGTTACTTGGGAGAAGAGACCAACACCCACCTCACTACAACCACCTTTCAGGTAGTTGTAGAGAGCGATAAGGTCTCCCATCAGCCTCCTCTTTTCCAGATTAATCAGTTCCAGTTCCCTCAGCCACTCCTCATAAGATTTGTTCTCTAGACCCTGCACCAGCTTTGTTGCCCTTCTCTGGACACGCTCCAGCACCTCAATGTCTTTCTTGTAGCAAGGGGCCCAACACCAAACACAGTGTTTGAGCTGCGGCCTCACCAGTATGTGAGCATTCAAGGTGCGACTCACCAGTGCCGAGGACAGGGGGAACAGATTGGATTAGAGTAGGTACAGGATCAGGAAACTCGCCAAAAAATCAATTAAATGTTTCAGGCTTCTGGGTTCCCTGGACTGCACTGAGAACAGTTTTAAGGCCAAAGTGGTCTTCACTCAACAGAACTCCCCACCGAGCATGGACATAAAACTAGAGCTACAAGTGAGAGGGCCAGTTTAGCATGATAGCTGGTGAAGAAAGTAAAAGTGGCTTGTACTTGTCTGATGCAAATGGTCTCTGGCTTGGTTTTATGTTTCAGACTACCCGTTGTATTTAAGATTAGGACTGCAGATAACAGGACCAAAGTTTAGGATCACATTTTTTCATCTTGCAAGAATCCAGAGGATTTGGTTATGTACTAGTGCCTATATCACTGTATGAGCTCATGGATTTTTGAGCCCTTGTTAGATTTAGGACAAGGTCAGATGTGCTTTTGACCACAGAAAATAAGGGTTAAAGCTCGCCCAACTTGCTTTCTGAACATGTTGTATTTATTAAATCCAAGTCATTTGTTTATTTTTGTGGTTTAAAATATTTTGCAGTTTCCAAGGTAAAAGAATACAAATTCCTTAACTTCAGGTTCTTAAGAAGGTGATTTTTTCAGGGTGAATTAGTGGCATTGAACTATCAGATCAGATGAATAGGTTAGAAGATTTTAGTAACTAAATGACATTTGTGCTTTGAAAAAAGTGAAAAAAAACCCTCAAAACACTATTTTATAGAAAAAAAAATCAGACATGCAATATCTAGGGAGTAACCCATAAGAGAAGTTTTAAATGATTTCTTTCTTTTCTATATTTTCAGTAGCAATACTACGCAGCAGTTGTTCCTTGAAACAGGCAGCATTTTCATAGTAAAAAAAAATAAAATAAAAAAACAAAAAAGCAAAAAAAATAAACAAAAAACCAAACAAACCACAAACTGAAGCAATCAATTTCAAACCAATTCCAACTGCAAACAATTCATATTTATTGCTGTTACAATTTCATCCAACTCCTCAAATTGGCTGTTCAAGAATAGTATCTTACACATAAAATCTAAGTGTGCAGTACACTTCAGATAATGATGCATCAACATTAGTGACTTTTTTATCTTGGAAAATTAAGCCTAATTCTCAAGAGCAGCACTATAAAGAAGTACATTTTTAAACTACAGTGCTATTTTAAACTTGTTTGAAAAGTGTACTGCTGCAGAATTTGAATCCTTAAACTGTATTCAACAGAAAAGGCTGAATACCAACATCATGCTCCTAAGAATTTTTAATAAATAAATCTTTGTCACTTGCTCAAACTTACTATATCATCATTCAGGGAATGATGAAGTTAATCAGCAATCCCACTTTTACTAATCTTACATGTCTGCTTTAGTGCTGTCATTTATAGTTTGTCTTTTCTTGTTGTGGATAATGGAGGTAGAAAGAATGTGTCCCTGGCTACATTTCATACCAGGTCCTAAGCATGTTCAGACAAGACTTTGTTTTGGTTTTTGTTTGTCTCTCCTCTTAATCATTGTAAGGAAAAGAATCAAAGCTAGAAAAAGTAAACAGGCATTGAAAAAGCCACAGGGAGCCTGAGATTAAATCACAATAAATGCCAACCGAATGAAGCACGTACATGAAATGGTAAAGGCAAATGCTACTGTTAAACACATACAGATTCAGGCTGATACATAAAATTATATAAAGATTTAAAAAATAATTATCTGCCTCTACTTTATGTTTCTCTTCTCACAGTCATCTGCATAGATTCATTGCCACAGTAAGACATCATCCTAGGTCTCACAGTACTGAAATATGGTATATTTTAGCATAAGAGAAACATAAATCTTTCAAAGAGGAAACATAAATCCTATTAACTAGAAAAGCCCCAAAGATTGTAAAGTATGCAGGTAATACTTCTCTGCTCACAACTTGATAGAACCAGTCTTTTTTCCCTCTTCACTTTGTGGAAGCCCAAAAGCCAGAGTAGCTGTCCTTGTGAAGACCACTCTCTTGTTTAGGAAGACTGAAAGTAATAAGCTCCTGTAAAGGCTCCTATGTCACTCCTCTTCTAGGCTTCCAGTATCACGCAATTCTAAAGGTGAATAAAACTTAACCCCTGCTATCATACTTCTACTACAGCACAACTAGCATAAATAAATATTTTCCAGTGTCCATTGAAGCAGTCCCAGTAATGATGACAGTGTTCTTTATGTTTAGCTCTTCAATACTGGGAAATCAAACAGAAATCCAATGGTCTCATCAAGAAGACTGAAGCCATCCGTTGCAGCACTACATATTTTTTGACGCAGAAACTATCTTAAATCAAAATCCAAGACAGTTCTTAGCATGAGCCCTGCCCTTACTGGACAAATCTGAGCTTGCATTTTGAAAATACAAGTCCTCTCTGTTGCTCGCAAGTGGCTCTTTGGCAAGGTTTCAGAGGTACTATTTTCAACTGATTTGTAAAGTTCATTTCAGATGATATTCCTATATAATTAATTTTTTTGTCAAGTTATTCACTAAAGGTATAATCCAAAAGAAAAATGCATATTGCCTTTTGTTTTGTTATCTGATCTGAGTTTTCAGTCTAAATTTGAAACAGCTCTATATTGCTCCTGACTTCTGTCATCTCCAGCAACGAAACAAGGCCTTGGAGGTCCTATCCAGGAACCTGCTCCAAAAGAAAACTACTTTACTTGTATCTAATTCCACCAGTTGCATATCTTCTAACAATTTCAACCACATTTCCAGTATTTCCTACACTGTTTTCTTCTTACACTACTTTTTCCACTTTTGATTACATCCACAGATTATGACAACATCTAAAAATACAGATTTGGCTAGTTTGAGGATAGCCATACAGACACATTTTTGTCCTTACCTCACTGTCTTTCAAATACTTTTAGCATAGTAGTCAGGAGGGATTTATCTTGGCCTAATTATACAATATAGGAAGAATATTCAGACTATTCCTCTTGGGCATTCGTAGATTTCACCTTCAGCCTGATGACCTACTAATCATCATTTCACTGTAATTAAGCTCATGGTCTGCCACAGATAAAATAAACCCAGATGAATCAGTATCTGCTTCACTTCTTTCTACCGAAGGCATACTTTCTTTCCTCATCCCTTTCCTGGAAAGGTTTCGAATTTAGATTTGTTTCAGCATGGGCTGAGATTTCAAGGGATATTTGAACTTCCTTCACTCTCGCCTTCTCACCTCTTATACACCACTAATTATTTTCTGTGATGGACAACTACTCCCTTTTCCTCTTTTTTAAGAAATCTGAATTGATTTACTAGAATTAACAGAAAAAGCATTGACACTTAATAGCACCTATATAAATAGTAACAGTGTATTTAACATTATGTGTTTCTCAAGACTGACAACATTTAAGGTTGATCTGCTTGCTTATTAAACTATTTCTTTTCCTTTCCTGGTTTTGACTTGATATACTATAAGCGGTGCTGGAAGCATAACATATTGTTAAAGCTGCTCAATATTTCTCAGTGTACAACCCTGTTTTAAGATGCTCAGAACTTTGACCAAACCATTCTGTTCTCACTGACATTCTTGTTCAGACTAGCTCTGACTGAGCTTGTCCCAGGATGACCTTTTCTCTTGAAAAAAAATAAATCCAAACTCCTAATTCAGTTTTTCTTTGATGGAAAAGTATAGAAAAAAGAGTGGAAAATAAGGTGAGAGAATGGAGTGAGACTAGTTAGGGGTGTAAGAGTTCGAGTTTAAGACAGGAGTGGTCTTTCTCGGGAAAAAGATTATATTTCATCTGGTAATTAAAAAAAGTATGAACAAGTGTATAGACAAAGCAGCTAAATTAAAGCTCAGTATTGAATTAAACTATAGGAATTCTTTAATTTTAGTATTCCTTTCCATGCTATGATTAATGTGTATTTTAAAATACAGAAAATTATTTGCATTCCATTCTACCTTGTGTAGATTCAGCTTGACAACACTTCCATAAGAAAATTTCTGCCTTTCCGCTGTACTCAGCTACTGTCTTTTTTCATTTATTGCATGTCTTTTGTGGTGTTCAGTGAGATCAGCGGACTTTCGTTCTGTCCCTGAGTGTGAATCATTTAGAAGTACGCTGTAATGCAACAACTCTGCCAGATGCACATAGACAGTATGGGCTGGAATGCCTTCCTCCCAGTACAGAGACAAACAGTTTAGACCCGTATATACTATCCTAAATAGAGAGAATAGGATGCTAGGTACCCATAATAGGATGTTTGACACCCACTTTTCAGATGCTATCAGCTCTAAAGACAGGAATGTGCAATGGGACAATCAAGCTACTCGAAAGGTAACCTATGAATTAAGTGCAGCACTTGCTATTCATTTATCATAATCCAGTTCTGTGGGGGAAAAGTCCATTTTACTGAAATAATTCTTCAGTCAGGAGAAAAGAAGTTGTCTATTTCAAAAGTAATACACTGGACAATCAGAATGTTGTACATGCTGTGAGGTATTTGTCTCTTGAGAAATATATTTTTATATATGTATCTGTCAAAAATCTTTCCACTTCTCTCATTTATGTATTCTTGTGTAGATCAAAACATAGAAGTCTGAGCAGTTTGCATTTACAAAACACGCACAGAATTGTCTCCCTAGATTCCCAGGCATACTGTTCGGGTGAGCATAATATGTCCATTATGGCAGTAACTACTGAAATACAGTACTGAACACAGCAGGCAATAAGTAATAGGGTTTCTGCCACAGAATTATAGAAAACACTAGGAGGCACACTGCAGCAACAAGACACATTTACAGATGTCATTGCAGCAAGAGTCATGCTAAACTGCTGGAGGCCTAGATGCTTGCAGTGAAATTGGTTGTCCTTTAAATGGTTTCTTCTGAAACATAATTGCTTGGTTCTGGATAAGAAATAGGCAGGAGGGGGAGCACATATCCTTTTTCCTTTTGCAACTGTGTGAGCCAGAAGAGTTAGAGCCAAAATTCTGAGTCAAGATAAATGATAAAGTCATTGTGCTTTTAACTGAACGCCAAACAAATTTTCTTCTTCTAGTTTTTAGACAAGATTCATTTACTACAATAATCTCTTTTACACCTAAATACTGCTGTGGTCACCATCTAAAAGCTTTATAAGTGATCCTTCAGGTTTGCAGTAAAAGACAATTACCTAGGTGCATATCAAAGCCTGCCAAAACTCCAAGATATACAGAAGGTTATTATTTTCTTTTAAAACCCACATGTGCAGCATATGCATACAAATTGGGTATCCACCAACTGAAATTGCAAATGTAGATATGCATTTTTTCCCCTACTACAAAACTACAGAGCATTTCAGCTTAAGTGTGCAGTTCCATCTTTTGCATACGAAATTTGTGCACCAGTTTTAAATGTTTTATCCGACCTATCAATAAATTATGCAAAAGATGTTCCTAGTCTGTGTAAATCAAAGTATATTTTTGAAATTTATAATAGGTATCACTAAGCTAGTGCATAGTTCCATGCCAAATTCACATATGTTAATATTTTGCCAATAGTCTACTCAATGGTAACTATAACCAAGTTATGAATGTATTTCTCTATAAAAAACTCTGAAGATCTGATGAAAACAGCCAAGCAGAAGCTGCAGTGCAACTAACAAAATAAGCAACCGGACTCGCAAGAGAAAAATAGGAGACAGATAAAGTTAGATACTAAAGCCCAAAGAGAAAAGTGAATGTTATACAGAGTTTGCAAGGGAAAAGAGGTGATAAAACAGAGCAGAGAGTACCTGAGATTCATGACAAGAATCAAATCTATGCAACTGGGGACTAATTATGAAGGTGAATTAATAAGTCTGTCACAAGTACAGACTGAGAAACTGAAATATAAAACTAACCACCAGAGTAAGGACGTCAAATGTGGTTCTGAAATTGATGGAAGGTAGGGAAAATTCTATAATTATCCTTTATCTATAATTATCCTTAATTATTCCAATTAATCTTGATTGCCTTCCATGATGAAATGACTGGCTGTGCAGACAAAGGGAAAGCAGTGTGTGTCTTTTACCTTGACTTTAGGAAGGCTTTGGACACCGTCTCCCACAGCATTCTTGTAGGCATGCTGAGTGGGTACAGACAGGATGGGCAGACTTCAAGGACAGGGAAAAATTGGCTGGATTATTGCACTCAAAGGACTGTGGTCAACGGTTCAGAGTCTAACAAGCACCTAGTTAGAAGTGGCTCTCCTCAGAGCTCAGTACAAGGACTGATGCTGCTAAACACTTTTGGGGTAGGATCATCTAGTTCATCAGCAACACCAAACAACGGGGAGCAGTTGGTGCACTGGAGAGGCAGGAGACTTTGACAGATGGAAAAACAGTTGACCCATGAAGGTGGAGGAAAGGAAAGGCAAAGACAGAGTCCAGATAACGGCAAGTAACAGCAAGGCTGGAGGGGACTGGTTACAAAGCAGCTCTGCAGATACAGGCATGATGGACAGCAAGTCGAATATGAGGCAGCAGTGCACCCTTACGGCAGTGAAGGATGACAGCATACTGGACAACAAAAGTGTAACCAGGAGGTATGAGGGAGTAGTTGTTTCCTTTCATTTTGTCCTTGTGAAGCTCTATCCAAAACAATGTCTACCTTTAGTTGTTCCCGGTAGCAACTGATGACTAGGGTGATTAGGAGGCTGCAGCACATGAAATACAGAGACCAAAAGGAATCTATTTGTTCAACCTGAAGAGAAGGCAGCTAAGGGGGGATCAGCTTGCTGCCTTCTACTGCTTAAAACTGAGCTATAGAGAAGATAGAGCCAGACTTTTCTCAGAGCTGACAAATAAAAGCATGAGATATGACTGTCACAAGGCGTAGCAAGGGAAATTTGCCTGGACCAAGGGAAAACTATGTTCATGGTGAGAGGATTAAGCATTTGAAGAGTTCCCAGACACATTTCGGGGTCTTCATCCTTGGAAATTTTCATACTTGGTTCAGCACGGTCCTGATTAGACTTTGAAGTTGAGCTTGACTTGATCAGGATTAAATGAGCTCCAAAGATCCTTTCTGAATGAAAGAATTCAATGATTTTAAGTTTGGGGTGTATATTAAAAGAATTAGGTTCTGAAGTGACATTTAGGGGAATCTTTACTTTCTAGAAAAGGTCAGGAATAAGCAAAAAGAGTAAAGAGAATTGCAGCTTGTGTTAGCAAGAAATTTTGGGACGTCGAGGTGATGATGACTTGCCTGTTGATCCACACTCATCTGGTGGAAAGGAGCATTTTCCTAGTGATTTGTATATTTGTGATTAGTTATGAACTGGGATAGTCGTTCTAACACCTAAATAATCAGTGGCTTCAAAAATTATACCCAAAGAGCATCAATCTTTCTAAAAATGAATTAGCTCAGTAAGTCATTTTCAGTTGTTTATTCAGACAAGGATCCAAGTCAAGTTACAGTCCACAGAAATTCTTCAGACCTGAATCTGCATTCTGAAGGTCTGAATCCAAAGAGAAACTTGGAGAGAATTGATGGCACATAAGGTAATACGTATCCCCAAAATAAGGACTCTTCTTAGTGAAAGTAATAATGTTGGAGAAAGATTTTGTGTAGTAAATCCTTGTGTGTGCAAGTCCATCTAAGCATCCTGTCAGCTTGTTTGATCAAAGAAAAAAAGAAACCTTTTGGAGATGATCTAACATACAGATATTCTTTTATGTATGTGCTCATCTCTCTAAACATAGTACCTGAGCTCTTAATCTTTGCATTTTATAAATACTTACTTTATTCTGTCTTAACATTTCTTGGCTATATGAGTAACTGTGGGGAAGCGGCAAGCAAGACATTTCACACATCTGATGATCATTAAAACCAGTTTACTGCCTATTTCACCAAGGTAATGCTAAATATACTTGAGAGGTAGGGAAGATCTTGCAGAAACATTCACATACAAGCTTAGGAAGTAGCAAAGCAATGAGCAGCCTTGCCAGGGGATTTTGGCAAGCGACATGGTATGAGCAGGGCCCTGAAGGACCCAAGCCCTGAAGGTCTATGCCCTGGGTTCAGCTGGGATATGGTTAATTTCCACAAGAAGTTGGATGGGCTGACCCAAACCAGCCAATTAAATGGGATATTCATTGCCATGTGACTTCATGCTCAGTATTTAAGTGGGGGCTGGCTGAAGGAAGAGATTTTTGTTACTGAAGAGCAAGCGGAGCATTGGGTGGTGGTGCTGTATATTCTTTTGATCAGTATTATTGCTGGGGTTTTTTTCCCTGTGCTGTTCTGTTAAACTGTTTATATCACAACCCACAAGTTTTGCCTTTTCCTTCTGATTCTCCTCCCCTTCCCACTGGGGAGGGGGGAGGAGTAAGAGAGCAACTGTATGATTCTCTGTTGCCAACTGAGGTTAAAAAATGAAAGTCTGTCAGGGACTTTGCAACAGAAAAGGTGTCTCTGCACCTTCTCATTGGACTGACTTCTGTTAAATCCTTGGAGTACTGAGACTTTAAAATCACTATAGACAGGTCTTATGAGACAACATGGAAATTAAGAACATTGTTGGGAGAGAAACTTAGTAGCTCCACATCTGTTTTCAGTACACAGAGAAAATAAATATTAGGTAAATAAGACTGCAATAATGGATAAAAAGGCACACGAGGCAGGAAGACTAACAACAAAAGAACACCCCCACTAAATGAAGCAAAACCAAAAAAAACAAAGAACCACAATATGAAGATAAGTGAGAGTAGAAGTCAATACAGCTAATGAAAGTTACTGCTCTTAATTCACATAAGAAATTAGATGAGGTCTGACAAAACAGAGAAGATGGAGCTACTAGTACAGGACATTAAACTGCTGTAGCAACCATAAAAGAAAAATAGAAGAATAGCAATCCTGATAGGAAGTAGGTAGTGGTTTTCTTCAGAAAACCATAAATAAACATAAAGACAGTGTAGCTGCACTGTACATTGGCAGTGTAACAGAGTAAGGACAAAAAAATAATAGCACAGATAAAGTAGAAATGGTTTATATCAAAAATTATTCTAAGGAAAGACAGGTATTAGGGCAGATTTTTCTAAAGCCCCTGAATGAGATTTACATTCAGATGGAGACTTCTTTTTATTACTATAGAGTATAAAAGATACCTGGAATTAAGTCAAGAAACAAAAAGGCCCAGATGAATCTGCATATTGTACTTGTCAAGTTTCTTCAGCGACAAGCTTTGGAGTCGAAAACGTTAGGTCAACTTTGGGTTGGCAGTGAAGAGCTAATCATACAAAATATTTTTGAAAAAAATGATCATAGCTCAGGGAAGTTTTGTCTATGTCCATAACCTCTAAAATCAGTAGTATAAAACTGTTTTAACTTGTATCCCGATCACTGTAAAAACCTTGTGTGGAAAATTCCCGTTCTAATGGAATAAATTGGTGTCTTAAAAAGGTTATTAGAAGTCAACGGAGAGCTAACAAACGAAGGGAAAGACTGGTAATTCACTGAAGAATGGTGTAGAGACCTCACCATCCTTCAGAGCTCTCAGGACCTTCATTTCTGTAACTGAATGAAAAAAACAATCAAGGAAGCTGAAATGGTCATTGCTCTCCGTTCTGACTTGATATCCTCAGTCCTGAGAAGGCTGACTTGTATTCAGAAGCAGCTTCTGCTAAAGAGAGATGAGAGCATTTGGTCCTGGCTAGTGAAGTCTGAGACAAGTGAGAACATTTCGAACATTTCCCTGGGTGAAGACTGTGGAGGTGCAGGGCAGGAGGAGGGAAGTGTTTTGCTTACTACTCAGGTGCAAGCCATCCCTCTGAGTACATCACATGGATGTGACTGACATCCCAGCCCTCCAAAAAGGCAAAAAGAAGTCTTTGTTCTGTACATAGGAAAGATGCAGTTAAGATGATGGTGCCATTTATGTCGTCATAGGTATAGCATTTATTCCCAAATCCCCTTGGTTTGAGCATCTAAATGTTGGTGTCTAAATTAATTTTATTATTACTTTGACTAAATAAACTAGGGCTGCTTAAATGACACTAGGCTAAATACTTTCTGTAGGGAAAGTGCTAATGTTGCTTCTGATAAAATCAGTGCTTTTTTCCCCCATAATTTAGAATTAATAACTCAATATATACAGTAGTATTAAAAATGCTTGAGCTTTCCAAATGTATTTCCACTTCTGCCAGTTCCACTGTGTTACAGTAAAAAATTAACTACTAGGAGCTCTGGAATCTGCCTGCATCAGTTCTGTATATTCATCTGCATTGGTATTTATTTGTTTGTTTGCTATAACTTCTGTACCTTAGGTTATGCCTCAGAAAACCTTCATTCCCATCATGGAAAAATGGCAAGAAACTGAAGCAGTTAAACTGTCTCTTTTTTATCCCTTCATCAATTTATTTTATACTTTAAGAACCTGCAGCCAGTACTTTTTTTCAGGAGCATCAGTAGGAACGTATCCCTTCCTTCTCCCTCTTTGCAGCACATTTTTCTTCTTTCTCCCCTTTGGTGATCGTTTTATGTGTGAGTGGACAAAAGTGTGTCAGGTGCTGAGCAAGTAAACTGCCCTCAGCATCACGATCCTTATGCAACACTTGCCAGATCTGAGTGTCCTTCAATGTTCAGGCTCTCTGTCTTTTGTCCCATTTTGAAGTGGGGCACTTTCTCTGGTGGACCGTAAGAACACGAACCAATAGAAGTAGTCATGTAAAATTTAGATTTACAGAATTTGCAACTGTTCTGCAAGAGTTTGTATGAAAGTGACCCACAACAATCTCAAAACAGTCTAGGAAAGAGAGCTGCAAGGGCAACTGCATTTTCAAATAGAGAAGTGACAGCTGCCCTTTGTGACAACTGTCTTGATTCACCACTTGCACAACACTAATTGAGGGGGTACATACTGATACACAACTTGCAAACATTTCTTTCACTAATTACGTGTTTACAACATTACCTAGTTTTGCATACTGTATAATAACAAGGAAGAACACACGTTTTTATCAGACCTACTTTAAAGCCACACTGTTTGTGACAAAAACAACCCTGACAACTCTTTGCACCATCGAAATCAACAACTAGGTTACATAACCTTATTCTGTGATATGCAAATTCCTTGGCTTGGGGAACAAGCATTGCAAAAGAAATTGTGCTGGTATTAGCCTGGTCTGAATAGAAGGCGGGATAATAGTGCAAAGATCAGCTCTGTTCTCTATATTCAACTTTGGGGATCAGAGAAAATGGGTGCAAGTCATTAATCACATCATTGTAGGATTCTTTCTTTGTTTCACGGGGAAATATCAAGATGCATGGCTGGCAGACTTGCCCTTTCTGTCAGTTAGAAAATGATAAAAGTGTTTCTTAAAATAATCTTAGTCTAATACTGTGACTTTCACTCACAATATAAAATTGCCAGGTCTCTACCATACTTCAAAGAATATGATTAGCGATGAATGCACTCTTTTTCTTTTGCTCTCATTTTTCAGAGATACTTGAAAATGGTAAATCTACTCAATGCTAGTAGTACTCAGCTGGTTTTTTTTCTTTGTGAGCTGTTAGTGTTTAATCATCTAGTTAAAGGCAGTGATCATTTGCCTAAACCAGGAAATAATTCAAGTAATGAGATATGCAAAACAGACACGTATGTATACAAAAAAACTTCATTCCTGTAAGACTGGCTTTCTGGATTGGCAAAAAATAATGAAACTTCACATCTGCAGTGATAAAGCAGGACTCCTCACTCTTCAGTATCTCCATCTTCAGTTAGATTGCTTGCAGATCCACTGAAATTAGATGTCAGTGTAGATTATGGTGTAGGCCAAGTTACTAGCCAAGGCCATGAAGGGTAGACACATAAAAACAAGGTGCTATAGAAGGTAATTGCTTCTGATCTTAAAGTTCTTAAGTGACAAAATTGGTGCTGATGTGGCATTTGCATCAGAGGCTCCCTTTTAATTGATTCTGACTAGATCAAGGGTTTGCTTTTATTTTGTAGAGGTTTTATTTTTTTCTTAATTCTTAAAATCTACCTTGTAAACCAGTGGCATACTGCAGAACACAATTCAGCTTAGCAGGAAAAGGGTATTTGCTTTTTTCCCAGAATTCAGGGAGACCTCTGTTAAAAGCATTTGTGTGTGTGTGCACATGCATCCATGTACATATGTCTATGCATGTGTGTGCATGTTTTCTGCAGAGAGGGGAAAAGAACAATTTTAAACTTCTAAGCAAAGCAGTTTTGTATAAGGGGTTAAATGTGAAAAAATGATGGCTAGATTTATCACTGCAGTCCCTACCTCTCAGACAAGTCATTGTCTGGTGTAGTGCTCAGCTGGATTTATTTGCCCAAGCTCCTCTGAGTCAACTGTAAATAAAACCCTAACAATTCATTGAAGCCATCAAGTCAAAGAAGGCACCACCTGAGCTAGCCGGGGTGAAACGACAGGAAAAGGGCAAAAGTTAAGCTTCATCTATTTAATGCTTTTAAACGTGTGAAGCATCATTCCGTTAGAAGAACCAGTCTGAGAAAAGTCTAGCTGCAAGATGGAGACACCAGGCTTTTCAGCTGTCCAGCTAGACCATTCTCAGAAGGGTTCTTCTAATGGAGTTATGCTTTCAAAATGCAGAAGGCACATGCATACCCCTCACTAGGCTTCCTTCAGCCAGTTCTCAAAAGACTTGCACGATGTCCTGGTTGTTTGTCCCACACATGCACAAGCACTTGCTAATATAATTGGTTCATTTAACACTGAAGTAAGATTACATCTTGGGAAGAAGAGAGTAGGGTAGAGAAATAGCTGTGGATATCAGATGCAGAGACCAGTCATGCCATTTTACCATCTTGTGCTCCCCTGCAAACCTTGCCACACAGTTTCTGCTGATCATTCATCACATCCTTTCAAAGGAAGTAGAGCTGTGGTGGGATTCATCACAGCTTGTTTTACCCATCTAAAGGGCATCTAGACTAAGCTGCCTAAGAGCTCGTTGACATCAGTGGAAGGAGACAAGCACTTCACAATGATCACTGATTTCTGGAGGTGACAGCTATCCCAGACTGGATGAAAAACTTATTGGTAATAATGGTTACTGGAATTGAGAAGTCCATTCTCTGTCACATTTCTTCCAGTGGAGAAACAATGCACAGCACTGTTTAGTTACACAACCATATGTCTGTTCATTACCCGAAGGAAAAAGTTACCTACAAACATTGGTTTATTATTACTTCTATGCGAACATACAAAGCAAGAGGACAAAGCAGTGGAGTTCACTTTCAGTGAGATCTTTCCACAGAGTTAGGGTTTGCTAACTTTATATGGCCTACACAGTCCCTTTAGACTGAGAGAAACCATGGGAGTCCACTCTGAATGTCTGTCTGGAGAAGTCCATCTCCAGGCTACTTAGAAGTCTAACTGCTTAAATTCACCCAGTGCTCTCCTCTGGGTGGTTCAGCCCAGATCTGGCCATTAAAAACTGGACCCATGGGCCTGGCTCACTACTGTCACCACAGCCATGTCCACCTGGGAGCCACAACATCTTTTCAGCTACACAGGCACTTTAGCATTTTCTCTTTTCTCAGATTCAAGCCAGGTCTCAACAGCATCCTGCTCCTGAACAGGCAATGGCAGTCAGAGCCCCTGGCCTTGTGTTCCCACCCTATAGCCCATAGATACTCAGCGTGGTTCAGTATTAGACACCTGAGATAACTCTATGATGGTATGTGTTAGGCATCCCCAGTGCCTCTATGTAATCGATGGCCTTGCTGGACTTGTCGAATGCAAGACAAACGGACTGAGGCGTCAAGAGTCGAAGAACTAACAAAGGAAGTAAATAACTGCTGCTTACCTTATCAGACAAAAGTAAGGGGGGATAGCCCATCACTGTAAACTCAGTGATCTGTGGGGCATCGTGGAGGCTGCTGCGCAGCCAGAGATTGCTTCAGAGATTGCTTTGGATAAAGCACAGATGGCCCCCGAATACACATACCAAGATGCCCTCTCCGAAGGCGTGTCACACTGCTGAGTCCCACTTCTGACGACACGACATTCCATGCCAAGAGCCAATCGATACACAATAATTGACTTAGTCCCACCTCGCAAAAAGATTTCCAAACATATAAAAATTGGC
>Ga0065711_1033187_pt1 | contig 25951 bp, 14 predicted proteins | sample Hoacrofraction12_FD_59098 | JGI IMG/M metagenome (GOLD analysis project Ga0065711, IMG submission 59098) | Hoatzin crop microbial communities from Cojedes, Venezuela - Epithelial fraction 12 v2 (version 2) | ecosystem: Host-associated > Birds > Digestive system > Esophagus > Crop | place... | reverse complement strand
TACCACTCAGCTTGGTGTCATCTGCAAACTTGCTGAGGGTACACTCGATGTCGCTGTCCATGTCATTGATAAATATATTGAACAGCACTGGTCCCAGTACGGACCCCTGAGGGACTCCACTCGTCACTGGCCTCCATCCGGACAGTGAGCCGTTGACCACTACTCTTTGGCTGCAACCATCCAACCAATTCCTTATCCACCAAATAGTCCACCCATCAAATCCATGGCTCTCCAATTTAGAGAGAAGGATGTTGTGGGGGATCATAGGGTTATCAAAGTCTAGCTGCAGGGCTGTGGACTGTAACTCTGTTGACATTTGATCAAAGGAAGTTCAACCACATCATCCAGCTCTGCTGTGATGGGTGATACACTCTGCATTGTATCTGAAGGTGATCATAGGGTCATCAAAGTCTAACTGCAGGGCTGTGGACTGTAATTCTGTTGACATTTGATCAAAGGAAGTTCAACCACATCATCCAGCTCTGCTGTGACGGGTGATACACTCTGCATTGTATCTGAAGGTGGTGTGACCCTTATACCCTGGCAAGCATGGATCCATCTAGCAGACCCTTGCACATGACTGCAGCACTAGTAATTACCAGTACCAATAAAGTCCCTTCCATGGAAGCTAAAGCACTGGTATATTTACATGTAGACTCAGTCTCCTGATTTCAACGAGTGACAGACTTCAGAGGTGAGTTCTGGTAAAACAACTGTCAGTGGTCTGTGGAAAGTCCTTAAACATTTCATTAGTAGCTGGCAGTATTTCAGAAAAGCATTACCTGTTAGTTCTATGTTTGACTGTAGGGAGTGTTGGGTGAGACAGTCATACGTGTCACCATTATAATCCAGTTAGGTGATAGCCCTTATTCTCTGTTCTCAGTGCATCTTATATATACGTCAGTGGGAGAGGTAACACATCCAGACGTTTCAGGCCAGTCTTTGCACAACTTTTTGCCAGCTGTGTTTTAAAATGTTTTTCCTCCTTGCAGTCCCATGGGATTGGGGATGATGGGCACAATGACAACTTGGTTCTGTTTGTAGGGCTGCCCCAATATTTTGCATTATTTCTCCAGTAAAAAGGGTCCCCTTATTGCTCTCTAACACTAGGGGAATATTAAAGGAATTAGTTCTCTCAGTAATTGTTTGTTGTTTTTTTTGCAACCATCGTTTCACCTGCATGTTTACAAAGACAGGCCTCCATCCCGAGAACCTACCTAAAACAACAAGGACATACTCCAAATTACAGCACTTAGGCATCTGAATAAAGTGAATTTGGAAATTTACAAATGGTCCTTCCAGTTTAGGGTGTACAGCTGTACTTCTCTTCTTCTTCTGTCTTCTGCTATTTTGTTGAAATGATGTCCTAACAATATGAAGATTCAAGAATGTGAACAGTACTTTGGTAGCAAGGCTCAGTTGTTTGCACATTAATTTCTGACAAAATGAAAGCCCCTTCCTGATCATTCAAGTCATAGAAGTATTCAATTAAATAAAAACAAGTTTGAACTATACAAATCCTATAGTCTATGTGTAGACTATTAAAAACAAACAAAACATCTTTCAAGTTCTTTAACCTTCCTTTTTCAGTATTAGCTGCATCTTCACATACATCAACATTTTAATGGTGTAGTCATTAGCTCAGTTTATAATGGTATTTGAAACTCTACATGTGAAATTGCAAAGACAATTGGTCTCCTACGTACAGCAAGAACACAACATCTTTTTCTCAAAAGAACTAGAACAACCATACAGACACTGAATGAGCTATCAAGAACAAAACCCGAAGCCTCACAGGGCAGGCTTTTTGATGCTGCATACCCCAAAAATAGCAGGCAACACCGGAGCCAATGCAACCTTTGCCATGTACCCTCAGTACAAGCAATGCGGGCCAGGATGCCTTTGCTTTCTTGGCTGCACTTCTCTCACATTTCACCAACAAGACTCTTTAACCTTTTAGAGACTGGGTAGGCTGAACCCTGGAACGGAAGTCACGCATTGTGAATTTCCTACACCAGCTGAAGCTCCTCTGAGTACAAGTAAACACAGGCACGTTCAGCTAAGCAGCTTTATCCAGCTTTCTAACAGGCCCTGCAGATTACACATCAGCACCTCCACACTTTGGATTTAATTTCCATCGTTTGGAGCGAGCAGAAAGGCCAGTTTCCAACAGCACACAAATGACTGCATTTTGATTGACTGCCAGATGAGGGAAGAGTTTTGTATTTATTAGAACAAAGTGCATTCAGTAGGTAACATGGGAAGCATTACTAAAATTAATAGTTGTTTTTGCCAGTGGTGTTGATTGTTGCAGGAAGTCTGCTGACACCTTTCTGCCTTCCTGAACACAGAGGCTTCATACAGTAAAATCAAGCCTACTATGAAATTAAAACGTCTCTGAGTCTTTCCTAGTGTGTACTAGCACATCCAGTTGTTACCAGATCAACAATAAAAGACACAGGGGACAAGATGTTATTTTCTTTACTGAAATACCTGAAGAACTACCTTCTTCAGGAAAAGAATCAAAAGGACACTAAATGTTTTCTTCTTCCATTGTGATAGGATTGCAAGCTCCTACAAGCTGAAAATCTGCTTTCAAAGTGTTCCTGTGTAGCTTTGGGTAGCACAAACACACACACAAAAAAAAAAAAAAATCCCAGAGAATTAAAATATTTTAAATGGTACAAGTTTACTTGTTTGAAAAACAAAACAAAACATGCTTTTTCCTTGCTGGCAAAACATTGGCACTTGTAACAACCAGCTGTCAAAGTAAGTGCTGTGTATGCTTTCAGGATGTAAGCTATTTCATATACACTTTTTCAATGTAATCCACCCAGAAAATTAATTTTCTACTAGACCTTCGCCAGTGTGCAAACCAGGAATTCCAGATAGACCTTTAAGTGCATGACAAACTGAATCATTCTTCACACCCCCAACATAACACTTAAGTTAAATCACAAAACTAACCAGGATGAGTGTCATGCATACCTAATATTTCACCAGTTGGATAGTTAAATTAAAAAAAAGTCCACCAAAGGAGTTCAGATTGGTTTGAGAGCTTCTCTCTCCATAGATGTTAGACGCACACGGGTTACAGCCTGAAAAATGCTCTTTTTCAAATTGCTGTTATAATTCACTGACAAACCTGCACATTTCTCCTGATCAATACCACACTTCCTTGTGTGAAGTTTTTAAATACATTTCTAAATACTCCCAATACATTATTCTTTTCAACAAAAGCTGTGAAAAACTCAGAGAAGGGAACCTACAGGAATAAGGATGGAATTTTATAGAGGGCAAGAATATACTGAGAGACAGATTAGGAAAATGCACAGCAAAGTTTGTTGCAGCCTCAACACTCACTGTGGTTGAGGTCAAAGGAACCATGCCAAGACACATTTAATGTCCACTACATTGACACTTGGTCCTATATCTGGGTAACTAAACCTTGAAATTTTGTGCTTATGTTGAAACAGAGTTCAAGCACATTCAATCCTTCTTTTAGTTTGTGTAAACACAAAAAAATCTTGTTCTTAGAAATAAAAGTATAAAATGTTTAAGGCAAATACGATGCAAATACAGGCAGTCAGCAATTCTAGCAATCCAGAACCCTAACTATGGACTATGTGGCTATCTGCGTGCAAAAGGCAGAGCTGCTCTCTACTTAGAGGAGAAGTTGGGCAGAAAAAAATCAATTTCCAGATCAGGAGATGAAGTTAGACACTGCAAAAGTCTTCAAAAGCCATGGGTTCATAAACAGGTAGATGTAGATGAAGGTAACCTAGAACACTTCAACGTATTTTGTGGCAAATTTGGTATTTCTGATCACTCTTACATCCATTCCCTTTGAGAAAGTATAATTTATAAAATGTTGTTTGGAGACTTTTGGTTCCAAAGATGCTAAAAGCAAGTTTGGGGTCTTTTTTTGCCAGGGGGTGAAGGGCTCTTTCAAACACACAACAGTCAAACAATCAAATCACACAAACACTTTTTTTTCCTCTCCCATAAATAACTCTAGTGAACATTTCCTTTCAGTTTCCAGAATTTAAGATGCATATGCAGTTCCATGTGTAATTTCAAGCGCTCAATGAGTAGCACTCCCTGCTAATATCAACCAGTATTATACGTACTTCTACATCAGCTTTACTCCAGCTTCAAGTGCGGTTGTGTTCACCTCTGCAAGCTCAGTGTTTCCAGCCAGAGATTCAATCTGTCAACATGTTCTGCCACTACCATACTCTTTCACCTTTTAGCACCAAGGGGAACCAGGAAAGGCATAAAAAATATGCAGAATAAGTGCATTTGTGCATATGAAGAAATCTACGATAGACATTCCATGTGAAACAGGTGAAGGGCTTCACACTATTAGGTACATCGCTACAGGGGAAAAAGCAACAGAAGTCAGATCACTGAATTACTCCCAGAAATCTCCCCACTACATAAAGTACGTTCTGTTCACGCTTCTGTGCGCTGCCCTGGCGAATGAAGCACTGTTATCAATGAGCCCTCTCCAATGCAAGCTTGGCACTTGGCAACAGCCCTCATGCCAGCTTTGACCCACTGTCAGATTACTGCATTATCTGCATCTGCATGCTTGTTTCATCCATCAGGCAGTCTGGATTAGTGTTCATTTCAACAAGCATATTCCAGAAACCAGATGAGCTACACTTTTCACAGTTATCATGAAGGGTTGGTGGCTGACCACAAGTTTCCTAGCATACCCAAAACCAATTATCCTTTCTAAATCCAGATTCCAGAGCTAAACCTCCTTTGATTATACTTGCTGCCATATCATATTCAGGACATATTCAACTCTTGCATCCCACAATCAGATCTTATTCGGTTCTAATATGTGTCACCATCCATAATTCATTTCAGATGTGTGACAGCATACCAAACACCTAAAATTTTAAAGCTCTTGCATATGAATCGGATGATGAGAAATACACTCCTAGAGGATGGGGGAGAAAAGAAAAAAAGCACTAGACAAACAAACCCTGCAAGCTGATGAAGCTAAAGCAGAGCGCAGGTTCTGCAGTTCTGCAGCTAACTAGCTGCCTCAAAACTCTACACTTGCCTGTGTTTCCTCCCCATCTTCTCATTATTTGAAGGCTCAAGCTATTAATTCACAGAAGTTAGGTATTATTCACCACAACCACTACTCAATGTATGAATTATTCACCGTAACTTTTACAGCTTCCCGTATAATTAACAAACCACAAACATCCACATCACAATTAGGCTACAGCTGATGTAGGAGGATCTCACTAGTGCTCACTCTTACCAAGTAGACACACGTTCTACTCTTACCCAGTAATCTCAGATGTAGAAAATGCAGTGTTATCACAGAATGTAGACAACATTGAGTAAAAAGCAGCATAATAAACATACTTTTTCTGTATATATGACTTCCTTAGATTTATAAATTTCTTACTTTCTGTCATCTTTCATTAAAACTAGCAAATAACTCACAAGTAAATTACCAAGCACCTGGTTTGACATCTTGCTGCTTTCACATCTCAGCTTTCTCATTTATTCCATCATTCTTGGCTCAGTCCCTCAAAGTTGATTTAAATTCTATTTTTGCAAAAATAAACTACATTCAGGCGTCATTTTATGAGAGTCAGAAGGACTAATGGATCACAGTGGAAAAAGTTTCCTTTGGAAGAAAAACCATTGCTGAAAAGCTGTGGTAACTATTAGTAAGTGCACTGCAGAGACAGTCAGCGGCAGTCCAGTGCAAACGGTGCCAGGACCCACTGGGTGCGCTGCTCCCCCCACACGTAGGGAGTTGGGCTGAAAAAGTAAGAATAGAAAAACATTTGTTGAGGGGCGGGTGGGTTGTTTTTTTTATTTGTTTGTTTTTTTTAAAAAACGAAAATAGGCTAAAGCTCCAGAAGAATATTTTATCAGCTTTCTCCATACCACCCGTGTGAGTGGCACTGGCTCCATCACAGCTTTTTCTTGAGGCAACATTAGATCAGAAAATTAAACTTTACCTTTACCCTCGTGTTACAAGCTTGCAGAGGTGTTTTCTTTTTTTTAACTGCTGTTCTCTAAAATTATGCAAGGCTTAGACTGCTCTAGTGATAACGTATGTTACTGAACCAAATACTAAATCGTAACGTGAGAGTCTTCTTACTTTATTAATTCAAAGAAATAGTCAACATGTTTGAAAACAATTTACACTGAATATATAATTTTCATTGTAGGTCAAAAAAAAAAAATTATTTAGACTGTAGGGAACAGAACTTGACCTTTCATTTCCTGAACTTCTTCCAGATTATACACTGATAAATGTCAGAAGTTCACTGGACACAAAGAGAAAGACTATTTTTTCCAGATGGTCTATTCCATTTTGTCTTCATTTCAGAGTAACAGTCTACGCCTTTCCACATCTCTTGAGGGCATTACTGGCAGAGTATTAGTATTAGATAGTATTTTCAGAACATTTTGGTGTTAAAATGGTAGTTGAACCACAAAAGGTGGAAATTTTCTACCAGAAAAAGAAAGTTACACACACAAAAAAAAAGGGGGGGAAAAAAAAAAAAGTTATACACACATAGAATTACAAGGAGAGGAATAATAGGTTGAGTTGTAGGGAAACTTTATTCAAGGAGGGACGGAGAACAGTGTGTGAAGTACTAAGCCAATAAGGCACAGCAGACGGCATCAGAAAACATAAGTCACAATAAAACACAGTGGAGATTTAATTATTAGCAGTTTCAATACAATTTAGAAAATAGGTGTCTTACTGCTGAAGGCCTAAATAAAGTTAGAGAAGAATTCAAGAACTCAAGACAGCAATCACAGATGGTCAGTGAAGAATCACATCACAATCCACCTTCCCTAGCTTCTAAGGGAAAGCTCAGAAACAAGGATGAACTCCAAAATTAGGTTGAACATATGTTTTAGACAAAGAACAAATCCAGCGTTTGCCTAAATAACAACACACAGGAAGCAATCTGGTGATGAAAAGTGCTATTATACATGCAAAGTTACCATCACACGTAGGAACCTAGTATAAAACAGTGAGTTTTAACAGCATTTTTAAAGACATAGGATTAAAATTACATTAGAAAGGTTGACATAAAACCAACCTTCTTAAACTAAGCAACAATTCTGACCATAAACCCAAGGTGATTCTAAGTACGACATCAGGTGTTTAATTTAATATTTTAGATATGAAACTGACAAAAATGTTAAAAGTTACCAACAAAACTAGCAAATGAGCAAAAAAAATGTATTTGTGAAATTTTCTGTCTTTCCTTAACACAAATAATTTACTGCCAGTTTAGACCACTCAGAAAGCAAATTAATAGGTAATATTTATTATAATTAAAAGTTCCTAGTAATTAAAAATAAAGTTAGAAATTTAAAGCTACATGTTAAAAAGCCTAGTATTATTGTTTCTAGTTTTACTGGAGCACTGGGCTATGTCTCCTGTTAAAGCATAAACGGAATTTGTATACTTACAGTACTATTATATTATCAGTAACAAATTGATAGCTTGGCATAGTGAACTGACATACAAGTCTATACTTAAGTTTAAACGTAAAAGATTGTTCTAGACACATCAACAACTTATTTGGGCTTCTTATGCTATTAGCTTACTATGTAGCTTGTTATATTTTTTGTTCACTACAAAAGGTATTTTTCAATACAGAGCAATACAGAGTAATAGTCTGAAAGGAAATTCTCACCCCTCTAACCTAAAATTATAACCTGTATAAGCACTGAAAAGTACAAAATGTTTGTTGTGTAATGTCAGATCTAGTACAGATATTAAAAGGCTTCCTTGTATTTTCAAGCATGTTTCTGCATATACAAACGATTAGTAGAAATGTTTTTCTTGCAAGTTGCCTACTTTGTTGCATTAACCCATTTTATATCTTGTTCATCCTCTTTCAACTGATATGAAAAATTGCTGTAAGGATATTAAAACAGATACGTAAAGGAGGTTGTTAAAACCCTAACCAGTTACCATCATCTGAGGAATGCATGCAGAGATGAACGGACAAAAATTACCTTGGGTCAGCTCTGTTAAGCCATACTACCGACTGCACATTGAGCCAAGCAATAGCTTTACATAACTCATTTGAAGTATTAGGGACTCTAAGGACACAGTCCTGTGCCACCAGTCAAACTGAAGAGCTGAAATTTTGAAGGCTATCCCAGCCTCACTTATCTGAGTGACATGGCCGGCTTGAATAGGCTTTTCAAACACTCAGCATTAATTGGTAACAGAGACTAGATCGGAATCAGCTGATTTCCTTTAACCTTCCCCAAATACCCTCACATCTTCAAGTTTCACTTAATGTAATTGTAAAAACAGGTCTACTGTTATTCGGCTCTCAAGGGTGGCATTAACTTCATTAGGTGCTGTTTGTACAATGTTTTAAGCTCCTCATTAGAGCACGCACAGAGGTTTTTTAGACTAATGAGGCGCTATTGCTATAAACTATCACTGCATAATTGCGATTTCTTTATAAGTGGCTAATGTGGTGCAAACTCAAACGGCAAACAGTGGCACAACAATCAGTTTTCTTTGATGTATACTTTAAAATAAATTTTCCTGTTAGGCTGCAGACTGTATGCCTACTAGCTTCAGACAAGGAAGATTTAAAAAAGAAAAAAAGGAAAAGAAAACTACACACATGTGACCAACACCTCACCTATTTGCAGTAGCATGCTGTAGCCTCCCTACTTCTCTGCAGCCCCACTACACAGCCTGCTCTGCTGGTCAGACACCCAGCAGCAGCAGATGTGCTCTACAGCTGCCACTGAGATACAGCATCCAGCTTACCTCGACCGTGATTTTCCACAGGGGCATTCACTGATGCCCTCAGTTCAGGTATTTCACCACCTCCTCTCATGCTGTGAGAGAAGCAAGGCCAGAGGTCTGGACAGACAGTCTCCTCTCTCACAAGTGTGCAGCCACAAGAGCTAAACCATGTCATTACTGCTGTGCTCACGGTGGCAGGAGGGACAGATGGGAGTCACTCAGCTCACCAAACGCAGCAACTAACGCTCTAGGCAGGTCGAGTACATACAGCAGCTCAGGCACAACACCCAAGAGTGTTTTGGAATGAAAGAAGTTAAGCACATCAAGAGAAAAAAGACAATCAAAACGAAGCAAAAATAATGCAGGTTGCAAACAGGAAGCTTGCTTCTGAAACTGTTTCTGAACAATGTAATTTCCACGCTCTTCTTTGCCCTTCAAGAAGGAAAGATGTGAGGCTTATGTAATTTAAATTGTGTACAGAGCTAAATATAATATAATGTCCAAGGGAAAAGAGCTGCACCTAAACCTTAGTTCCCCTTTTGCCCTGGCAAGGCTTCTAGTTGTCATCCCTGGGCAAAAAAGGTTTTGCTTTTAACACAGTTGCACAGAGAAACACGGCAGATTATTAAAACGGATGCTTGCATATGCAGGGATAGAAATTTGTCTCTGAAAAGACATTCAAATGGAAAAAGTGTTTTTTAAAATATAATGTATTTTTATTTCACTTTCAGGAAGCACTCTATTGTGCAATCACAGAAGATTAAATTTGTCTCTCCAACCCTTCCTCCTATTGTTTGTGTTAAACACGATAAAAAAATATATGGTGAGAGGTACGAAGCGCATTGAATAGCTCAGCCCGTATTCTGATCAGGACTACCTCAGAGCAGCAACTTGACACTTTTCTTACAAAGAACGGAAAAACACGTTTGAAGTCGTCAGGCACTGGAACAGGCTGCCCAGGTGGAGTCACCATCCCTGGAGGTGCTTAAAAAGCTTGTAGACGTGGCACTTTGGGACATGGTTTAGTAGGCATGGTGGTGTTGGGTGGATGGTTGGACTTGATGATCTTGGAGGTCTTTTCCAACCTATGATTCTATGATTCTGTTAATTTCCTGGATCTGTTTACTTTTCTCTTGGGCTAGTCTAATCACTTCCTGAGAAAATCAAAGCAACCAAGTCCATGACTTGTTCAGACTGTCTTCATTGATTACTGTAGGCAAGTTTCTATCAAATGAGGTTTTTTCTGTGCTTCCTACTTACAAGTTAAGTTCACTGTTGCAGCACAGGGTTGTCTGACAGTGATCTGATTAGAAGTCTGATGAAGTTTCTGTTCAGTGAGGTGGGGTTTTGTATAATGCCTCGAATGCCCTTCCTGTTTTAATGATTTGCTACACTGGCACATTACAGCAAGCCTTGTTGGACTCTTATTCCTATTGCCACCTTGCTGTTGTTTGACTGACAATCATATTACCAGCTGCTATGTCACTTACATTAGTACTGTCTCATGCATCTTCCTGGTGCTGCTACACTAGCTAAACATTGCCAGAATTTCCTATTTTAGTCACTAATGCCTTTGGCCCTGAAGCCCTCAAGAGGGGGTCTCACTGCACAGTCAGCAATGGTATTTTACACTGTGCAGACCAGTACCTCATTTACCAAGTGAAGTGTTTGATAAAGCAGAGGTCTAGATAGAAGACTGTGAGCATAAGCTCACCCCAGAGATGACAGTACAATGGGTAAGCACAAGTTTTCAATATTTCACAATACTGCTTACTGAATTTATCTCTTCCTTTCATATCAGCAGCTACCAGCTTGGTAAAATATTGTCACTTCTCATTCTTAGCAACATTTTACTCCAGGCTTGGCTGTACTCCTCACTGTTACCACAGAAAGTTTGAAAACATGACCTTGACAAACTCATTAGATTCAAACGCGGAAATAAAAAGTTGTATTTTTTTTTTTAATTATCTTCTTACACTACAAAGCTGCGAGGGGAGGCAAGAGAAGAGGATCAATTCACATTTTTTAATGCTTGGACTGACAGTACTGCAAGCCTTTAGACATCATTCAAGAATAAGAAATGCAGCCATTTAGAAACCTGAAATCCTTTACCTTTTTAAAGCATATCCTGCAAACATCCATAAGGCAAAGAATGGGCCATTCACTCAAATAAGCAGCACTCTGCAAAAATCAGATGCTGGTAGCCTATTTGCTTTGCATGCTTATATTCTCTTGTTTACTACCACAGAGTCCGTACTCTCATTCTCACCCAAGCCATTCACACCAGGCATTATTAATAGCAGGAGTCATTCAATCAACCAGAAAATGTATTTTGGGGGTTAACAAACCCAAGTCTCTCACTCACGCATGGCAACAAACTCAAGACATCTTTTTAGAAGCCGCTGGTGCTCAAGCATTAAAGCTGTATGTACACCAAATTTTTCGACTTCAGGATTTCCTAGCTTTACAAGGGGATTTTACAAAACCCCATCTTCCAAGTCAGAGTTGCCTTACAGAAATCCACCACATCAGACTCTCTTCTCCATCTTAATGGCTCTCTTCCAAGTTCATTGGGTGTGGGTTTGTTTTCAAAAAACTCTTTCCTGCTTGGAAGTAGAGGCTCCCAAACACAGATATTCCCAAGTACTCCAAGTGGATACATCTCATATATGTGGCTCCAGAAGTAGAGCATAAGGCAGCTTTGGGTAAAGGAAGGTGAGCATTCATACACTGGAGTAAGCACAACTGCATCTACTGAGGCGACCACCATGCCAGAGAGCAAAAAGGGCGTAGTTTTAAGGGCATGTTCCTACAACAAGATTACTGAAGAGAAAAACAGTCACCGGCTTCCACAAACAAGGACACCACGCCATTCAGTTCACTGCTATATAACTCTAGGTGTCCTTCTTTCATGCTACATTTTCATCCACCTCTCCCACAGTGTCTGACCATTTGAAGAATTTTTCTGTCTCCTTGCTTGTAAATATATTTGTGATTCTGCCAGTTCTGCTTTCATCCAGCATTCAGAGCAGCACAGAAAGAGCCAGAGCAATCCTAGGTATCTACTTGCTGCATCCCACATACTCAACAAAGTACTGGTGTAAGTTTAAGCAGAAACAGGCACAACTCAAAACTCACTGCACACAAACTGTGTCTTACTGCTGCAGACTAAGCATAGGATGAAACAGATTAAACACAAGTTCAACAGGAGAACCAAGAAATCTAAGAATAGAAAGAGGAACAGAATATAGGAACTCAGATATAAAACTTATCTAAAAATGTCCAAACTGATTTTATAGTGAACTAGATCTGATCCATATTTCATTCTGGAATTATCTGTGGAAAAGCGCACTCTTCAAATGTACAATTAAGAGAAAAAATACCAGTTTTTGCACAGGCTTGATCCAGGCAGCAAAAAAGAAAACAAAAACTGGAGGCAATCCTAACCATGAAAGACAGCTTTAAATCAGAGCAGCTGCTTCTTTGTATACCACAGAAAACAAAAATTATGCAAGTCAGACTCATAAAGCAAGATCTCAGTGCTTTCAGCTACTAGTGAAATGTTGCCCACCCCCATCCCCCGCAATTATTCTAGCGATCATAACAAACTACTTATGCACAGTCTTACCCCATTTTACAGGCCTCTAAATTCTGAGACTCAGAACAAACTGATTAAACACCCACTCATCCATTCCCCTGCTCTTTATTATAAAATCTATAAGGTTTTGTGGCTGCACTTCAGCCAAGATGTAAACTCCTACAAGATTGTACGTAAAAACATTCACTATCATCTCAAATCACTAGTATGACATCCTGCCACAAGTACAACAGCTGGTTTATTGTTGATTTCATTCATTCTTGGATGGTAATAAAATTGAACATTTTGTTCAGAATATATTTCCATCCATATCTTTATCTTTTCTTGTTTAGTAACGCCTCTCTTGATCATTGCTTCCATTTGCAATCTTTATGCAGTTTCTTAGCAGTTACCTATCACAAGGCACAAAGGCTTTCCTAGCATAAATGAAAGCTCTCACTTGGAATATTCAGACTTCATCACTTTTTTCTTCCTATCCAATAACATGACATAATTTTAGTAAAGATGTAGGAACTTGAAATAGGTGTGACACAATTGGCATTGCTAATCTATTTCCTGGTATCTACTTCCTCTGAAGAAATACTTCAGGAACTGAGAAAGCAAAAATAAATTACCATTTGTTTTCCTCAAGTAACTCACTTTGAAAAAAAATTCACAGCAGTCATGAGGATAAAAGAAGAAAAGAGAACTGTAATTTTTTCAGGACAAATTCTAACCTTTCAGTGGCGGCTGTTGCAGACTGAGAATAAAATTGTATGAGGTTCAAGGACACCAACAACTTTTTTTTCCCTCTCTCTCCTATCAGAAACAACTGCAATAGTGCTAGATTCCGCAAGATACAGTCTAGCAGGTAAGTGATAACAGAGTGTCAGTGACAAAGGCCAGAATTAAAGGGCATAGTTTGATAATTGAGAAAAATAAGGAAACACTTGGCTAAATATGCATATGGAGTTGAAGGAAAGTAGATTACAGAAAGAGAAACAAGAAATAAAGAGGGAAAGCTGTTTTCATTATATGGGACAGCAAGAGACAGAGTCAAAAAAATGCATTCAAGCTTACAAGCCACTAAGATACCGATTTCTTTGGAACATGAAGAACAATTCTCTGGGGAGAAGTCCGTGTACAGCAGATAGACACACCATCAGGAGTATCAACTTCTCCCCACACCTGATCTACTGCATCAGAAAGAGAAAAGATATTGGTGTCTGTTAACTACTGCTAACAGATCAGCTAAGAAACATAAGTACTGTATCTGCCACATCTCTCTATAGCTGAAATTTCTGTAGGTATCTAAACCTCCCCTGGAAAATTTTATGGATACCAGGAATCAGAAAGATGAAGAGTGACAGACTGCTTAAAATATTTGCAAAGTGATTATAAACTGCAAGGTTTGCATACTCTTGCATCAAAATAGGGCAATCTCGAGGTTGACCATATAGCTTAGATCCCCTGCCAATAAAAATGGCATGAATTCAAGTCTTAATTTCATACAGGCACGATCAGGTCAGCTTTTCTGGGATCCTACCTGCAAACTACAATCTCATTCTTTTCCAGCACCAATACCACCTCCAAAACATCTCAAGATCACAGTTGTGCAGAGGCACTAGAAATCAGTAGTAAACTTATTTTGTCTGAGCCTGATACAAAGGAGAGAAAAGCTCCTTATTATAGACATACAATGCCTACAATAGGCATAGGCTTATAATGACATCACCACCACCACTGCACCTCTCTGCTCCCCCCAATGCATCTTGTAGGCCTGCTGTTCTTTCCATCACTCCAGGCAGCTGCTGCTGCAACACTCAAGAAAGGTAAGCCCTCTTAATAAGCAGCAGCAGTGAGAGTCTAACGGCACTGTCACACAAGCCTGTTTTGCTTCACATGGCCAGACATCATGCCAGTGTCACTGCAACAAAGTTCATGTGGTGGACTTGGCAATGTTAGGTTTACCGTTGGACTTGACAATCTTAAAGGTCTTCTCCAACCTAATTGATTCTACGTAGTCAGACCTGAGCTAGTCCTAAACTAGCTCAGTAACACCAGCTGTGTAGCCACAAGAACATTTAACTTGCCAGCTGAGTACCTGACCTGGTTAGTACAGCACCAGCATGGGCAAACCTAGCAGCCCTCCAGCACAGGCGTACGCAAGGTGCTCATGCAATTGCAGACTGTCAAGCACAGACTTGCCCTGTGGCAGCGTATGATGGAATACTGTATCTTAGTGGAGGGCATGGTGTTCTATAAAACGACTGTTTTCTGGACAACAGCAAAGATGCAGAAACCTGAAGGAAGGAAATCATGTCATGGTTGCTCCTTGCTAAGAATGTTCCTGCAATTAACCATTCAGGGAAAAATTCAATTGCCCTCTCTCTGTACTTGCTCCTTAACACACAGCAGGAACACAGTTGCCATTCTGACTTCTAATGAAGGTTTTTCACTACATTTTACTACACAAATAGATTGTTGGCAAAGATAAATATTTCGTATTCATTATTTACAAACTCACTATGTCACTTAGGTTTTTCTAATCAGTTTTAAGGATGTTTGTTTCTTTAAAAAGAATAAAGACTTCCTATCCGAAGTGGATAGATGTGAACAACACAACAGACCCAAGGCCATTTTTCCTTGTGACTAGAGGAGGAAAATAGCTTTTGTTTACTGTATTTGTTGAAGGTTATATTGCATGTTTTATGGAGGAGGAATAAAGTACAGAGACTTTGCCTATCTGTCCAGCCCTGTGTTTGTGGTCTACAATCATGCAAGATCAAGCAGAATCAGAGTAACAAAAAGGCCTAGACAGCATGAAACAAAGATGTATAGCATAGTTGCTGAAGGAGGCATTAATTCAGAACATTTAACTTGGGAAAAACAAGAAATCCAACTCAATTCCCAAGTAGCTTAAATAGTCCTCCTAAATGTTTAGTTTTTTCATTTCAGAAGGAATACCTAAGATGATGAAGAGTGTATTTCATCCCTTTTCTGCCTTTCTTCTTTCAAGCCTTCTCACATTTATTCAGAATTTCCACTTTCAAGAATACTGCTGTTTTGTCTCTATGTTTGCTTCTTAGCTGTTATGTTAATCCTGTGTTTTAATAGTCACTCTTTCTCCTGTTGCTTATGACATTTATAGATTTCATTACGGTCTGCTTAATACTGATCACAAAATAAATTTCATATTTAAAAAAGCAAAGACCAGGTATTGAGTCATACAAAGAAACCAGAAACAAACAAACAAAAAAAAAAACATGGAGAAGGACATTATAGGTTGACTAGATAGCTCTGAGGTTACATGTAATCCTAGGAACAGCACAAAAGCATTTGTATTGTTTCACATTCTATCTATAGATGTTGAGAATAGAAAGAGCACTACATTCCACATCTGTTCAGCCTCATAGACAAATCCTTATTACCATGGAGGCCCTAAATGACGTTTAACAGAATTTCTGGAAGCCTTGGGTGCTAATTCGGTGCTATAAGAGGACTTGCAATCTAAAGAAACATCGCTTATCACTTCCTTGACTAACCTCATCATTACAGTAATCTTCAACAAACAGAAAACTGTATACGTTTGTAGTTAATGTTTGCCAGTTCCTATGGAAAAAGTGATTAGACAAACTGGTTTTGTTCAGTTGGGTTGTGGTGCATTGAGAATGAAAAGATTATCTGTACTTAAGCTGAACTTGTATTTAAGCAATGACTCCACTTTCTAGCAGCTACATTCACGCATGTTCACCAATTTGGCACTGGAGAAGAGCATTATAATAATTTTGACATGTCAGAACTGGTGGATATAGTCATTTCTGAAAGATACACAATTATGTTATCCAAACTTGGGTAATTAGAGACAGGTATCTAATTCACAAAGAACAATTTCTGACAGATGCAGACGATGTTACAGTTTTTTGCACAAACCTGTCAGGGAAACAAGATTTGAATTAGAGTTCTTGTTTACATTCCTTCCTTTTCTAAATTCATCAAAACAAATTATTGCTATTAATAATGACATTCCAAAGACACAGTGAACCTAGACTTCATGAGTTTTGTTTCCATGTAAACCTATGAAGCGCTGTGGATAAAAAAAGAAAACCACCTTATGATGTCACATCAGTATGTTACTCATTAACTGATTTTAAAAGCTAGCCTGAGCCGGAGTCACAGGACGACTGCACTTCCTACAGCAGTGAAAGGCTGTGCGTCTGAAGGATCGCTCTAGCACTGAACTTACCTAACTCTGCAGTTAACTCCATTAAAATGATGAGAAAAGGGAATTCCTTGGATGACTCTGTTTTTTATTCTGAAAGTCACAACAGCTTCCGAAAGTCAAGCAACAACACTCCAGTCAGCCCTACAGAAAGTTTTGGATCAGTATTTAAACGGTAAATCCCGATACGTTTGTGTGTTCTGTGTGTATTTGATGCTGGGGCGGACAGGGCAGCAACACAGGAGGGCACTGGGGCAAACAGACCTGTGAAAATAGCCTGATGAGGAAGCTTAATATGAGAAGGCAATGCATGTAGAGATGATAATTTCACTTCTGTTAGTGATTACACTGGGAAAGGGACTGCTACTGTAAAGCAGAAATTTGTAAGGGAGGACGGGAGGGTGATGTTCTCTCTTTCCTTATCTATTACACTTAAGTAAGGCTTTGAATGCATATACCACCGTACACTAACCAACTCCAGTCCTAAATGACCTTTGCAAGGTCAATCAATACTACCTATGACATTTGAGTGGGTCTCTGTACAAAACAAATGTAAGCTTTGTTAGAACAGGGAATTGAACAAAATATTTTCATGTGTGTTTGGCCTATATGAAACTTTACAGTGCTTATTAAATTATGTTTCAAAAGAAATGCTACCACAGTCACAAGGCATATTCATGGAAGTTGAATGTTTGCATGAATGAATACTGCTAAAGGGTTTGCTGATAGAACAATCGCAAACAATTTTTAACGGGGTATCTGTTTTCCTCCTTTGGAAGGGTGGACTTGGGATTGCGGACTCACATTGAGGAGGAACTCATTGTAACAAAGTGTTCTGGATAAATCATGCGCATTTTAGACAGTATAAATAAATGAGGGAAGGCAGCATCAGAGGGTTATATATCCTTCCCCATCTAGTGCTGGAGAAAGACGAGTAAACATCCTTAGTGTTTATGTCAATCTATTATGAATAGCATAGCTTTAAAAAAGCTGTTTAATATAGCTTTAGACATTTATTCCTGCTTAACCAACTTGAAAATTCTTTACCAAGCACTGTTCTTTGTATCTGCTCAGTGCCCAGCCATCCTGAAGAGTGATTTGGAGGGAGAACCTCTACATATTTTTTGTGTGACTGAATTATATTTCTTTGTAGCTGTGCATAAATTCTTTATGTGGGGTGACAGCTCATATCACTAATTGGGTCACAAGTATAAATAAGTCTGCTGGCCTCATTTTTCCGGTTTTGAAATGTTATTAAGGCCTCTTAATATTATAGCTGCATAACATCCTTTCTTCCAGCTCAAATGTCAGAGAGATAATGCCCAACAGTTTGAACAGAGGATAAGGAATCAGAAATACTCAGCTTTAATTAGAGCTGTCAATGGCTCTTACCTAAAACTAATCACTTAGAACTTGTTTTTACAACAACATCCACATATTGTTTTGCATGCCTCTCGATCTCATTTTCTGATTAGGCATGGAACATGAGTACATACAGTGGCATATGGAGGGTTTAACACAAGTAGGTGATGTTTACTTCTAATTTAGGCAATAGAAAGTTTGGCCTCTTTTCTCTGTCTGACCTGGAACACGGGGCAGACAGATTTACCTCCTTTTTTATTTTCCACTAGATAACCACTACACAATAAGCTACCATATATGCTCTGATAGCAATGTGATTAGCCCTTACAAAGAACAGAGTACTTTGCCTCAGATTTCTCAATAATCAACCTGCCTGCCAAGTAGCGAGTGGCAGGGCAGGCCTTCTAGAAATCCAGTTTACTCATCTGCTGTTTCAGTAGGAAGGATAATATGATCATAAAGCCCTGCTGTGAAACTATACCTCTATCAATAGCAAAGATGGAATAGCAGGCTGCAAATACTAGAAAATCTAATACTAAGAATGTACACAATGAGCTAGTAGCTGGACTGAGCTCTCACTGAACTTGCTTTTCATGTGTCATGATACAGTCATGTATCATTTCACAGTCATGATACACTGATCCAAAATGAGCCACATGAAAAATCAGAGAAAATGCTTTTAGGAAAAAGAAATGCAAGCTCTGTGTTTTTAGGTACTATTTTCAACACGTTCCTATTTACTTAGAGCATATTTCCATATATGAAGATGCATCCACAGAGAAACTTTACTATATTAAGGATTGCTCTTGTTCATCCTAATTATTCATGCCTGAGGACAAAAAACTGACTATATGCCTAAGTTTTAATACACCTTTGTCATCACCTCACTATAATTGGCACCATCTGGCACAAATTTGCCAGAATCCATTAATAAATAGGGTTATTAACATTTCAGACAGCGGAGCTCACAGTTTATCACCATGGCAGCATGTTATTCCTGACACAGAGCAGACCTGATTTCAGCAGCAAATGAAGACTCTGGAGCTATAGCTGAGGTGTCAGCCATGCATAATAGATCAGAGATTAGATCTGTATTGATGAAAGTGTTGGTCACGTGTATTCATCTTCTAATCAGCGTGAATGTACAGAGTTGTTCCAACATTAGAACAAAACATCTTTTGGTAGTCCAGATCAAAAGATTGGCAAAAACAATAGGGATCCACACCTCCCCTTTGGAGCCCATCCCTATAACGTGAGTCAATACCCTGCGTCCAGATCTCCTAAACTTTAGAAAAATCTCAAGCCTTGTGATTTTGACCAATCTTCAGAAAAAATATATTGAACACAAAAGAATGAGATTTTTAAACAATTTAGATAAGGACTACTGACCACCAGCTCTGTGAATGTCATACTGTTACATATGTTAACCTCAACCCTAGCAATAATCAAATGCAGGATTTATATCAAATGTTTGTTTAAAAAAAAAAAAAAAAGAAAAAATTCTGCATTGGCCAGTAACATTGACATTAGCTAAATATTATAAATTATAAAAAAAAAACAGGAAAAAAATGCAGTACGGAGAAGTATGTTTACTAAATACAAAGTCATGGGAATGGGAGTCAAAAGCGTTCTCGACTCTAATCTTGGCTTGGCAGCTCATTTGCTGCACTGTAATGTGTAAATCAATTAAATACAGTATTTGTTTTTTCCATCTGTGATCTGGCATTAATATTTACCAATCTTTTGAAAACAGCAGAATAACAGAAAAACTGTGTAACAACTTGTAACATCAACTGTAAAGACTGTTTTGTTGCGGTGGGGTTTCTGTGTGGACACAAGAAAGGATCCATACATTCAGGTTCTCTCTCTGAAGATTTTCGGATGGGGAATGTGAACTTTGTTTAAGGAAGTTTATTTCTGCGTTGAAATTATACTCCTCAGAAACACCCAATGCACTTCTGTAAGACTGAGGGTTAGTTCAGACTAATCCAAGCAGTCATGTTAAAAGAGATAAGCACATACCTACCATCTTCCAAAAGGTGTGTTGTCTTTACAGCTTAATTATGAGCACCCGAAACACTGGCAACCACTTTACTGCTCAGTGGCTTGCACCTGGGATTTGGTATTCACTCTATGTGGCCTTTCTATGCAAGACATATATACATATTTTGTTTTTCCCCAGACTAATATAGCTCCTAGTTCTAAAAGAGGCAAAACAGTAAGTCTATCCGGCTCAGCAGAATAGGTTATTATTCACAACCCCATCTGATGTAAAGACTGTGAGAGAACTGATAGCATGATTCATTCTGTCACACTATCTTGTGTCCCTCACTTTAACCTTCCTCTCCTCAGGGTAAGAACAATTCTTTCCTAAGCTCCTGGAAAGGCTGAGCACTATTTCATCTTCTGGAAGACTCAATTTATCCTCAAAGAAGCTGTGTTTTCATTTTCTTACATACTTAAGATACTATACTGCTGCTCTGCAGAGACTGTCAGATGACTAAAGGTTTCTCTCAGCAAAACGATCACCATATTTAGATATATCATGAATGTCTGCATACATGCATGCATATCTGATTCACAGAGGTATCCATGTATGTTCCATTATGATACACAAATGCAATAATTACATACATGCATGCACATTGTTCATTAGATGCAGGTAATCTCTCTGCTGTATTAAACATACCGGTACACCCGGACTGAATTTTTTGTCCATGTAATCTGTATACAGAGATATCACACAGGGATGTTACCCAAGATTTCCTTTGGACATTTACAAGCAGAGGATGACAAATCAAGCTAAGCCGATCCACCAGGGCAGAACAAGCAGTATTTGTATTTATCTTTTCCTACCTAGCTGGCCAATATATTCAATGACAGTTATAAACACAGAAAAATGGATTTCACTGCCATGGGATTTGGTACTTTCGTTATAAATGACAAGATCTAGGCTTTGCAGCATTCTAATGATGCCATCCATGAAGCATGCAGGGCAATATATTGCTCAGGAAATATGCCATGACTGCTTTTTTCGTCATGAACTAAGACAAGACATTGACCCACATCTTTCAGCAAAGTGCCAACTGGCTGAGTGCCATCTCATAGGTAGCAGAACTGAACTACTACATGTCACAAGGTTGGTTTTTTCAGAATATAAGCAAGTTGCCACAAACAATTTGGAGAGAGATGAATGTTCCTTTACTTCACTGGTTCCACTGTGTTTTGCCATTAACGCTCCTTTCCATACTGTTCTTTTGATCAGTATGACACACAGTAAGACACGTCAGTAACATGCACAGCCTGCAGTGTGTCTTCTGTGACTCTACACAGTAAGTTGTGTGAAGGTCATTGGTATCAAAATGGCAGTAAATGTGCTGATGGAGTACATGTACAACGTGTTACACATTCACTATGAAGGGGGCTGACACCACTTTACTAATACCCTAGAAGTTTTGTGTGAGAATTTCTCTCCTCTTTCCTGCTGGGTGCTACAGTACATGAATTGTAGTTTAGTCTGCTTTATCCAATTGCTTCCGAATTCAGCCACAATGAACAGCCTCAGCGTGCCTCACCATTTGCAGTGAGAAATGCTTCCAATAGCTTGCAGTCCAGCTTACTTCATATGCCCTATGCATATCCCTGTCCAAAGGGGACTTCCATCAATATAGCAGTCAAGGCTCCTTTAAACAAAAAACAGGAACGGATAGGCAGACATCATTTCTAGCAAACTGCTCAGAAGAAACCAATCACCTTACATAGGCCTCTACAAAGCAATCTCACGCTTTTAGAAACAAATAAACTACTAAACTCTTAATCCAGGCAAGAAACGGGGATCAGCTGGCCAAAACTGCTTTTCACTCCTTACAAAATTACACCACTCACTGCGTTCTGGCCCTAGTTAACTTCTACAGACTATTTAGGACCTTGGTTTAGTTCATTTATTTTGAGCACGCTTCAAGTATGCTGACAGACTTGCAGATGTGTCTGAACATTCCTGCTTGAGGCAGGAGTATCACCAACACCAGATCAGATCAAGTATGGCTTGGTCTGGCTGGGTCTTGCAACCTCTGAAGACAGAGTCTACAGTCTCTCTAGGCAACCTCATCCAATGCAGCACCACTGTTCTTGTGCAGTTTTCCTTTGTCTTTTCTGCCCTGCCCCTCTGAAGCTGCAAGCCATTTCACTCAGGCTTGTGGCTGACTATCATATACTTAGAAATCAAAATTTTTCACTGTTTCAACATCTTTCCAAATGTCTATTAGTTTGTGTCTCATATGATCACAGCTCCTATTTATATGGTGTCTAACATCAGTCTGCTTTCCTATCATATTTCAAAAGAGTAGGGTAAGGACTTATTTAGCTGGTCCTACTTCACTTACTGGCTTCAAAGGCATTAGCATAGCTTTCACAGAATCCTACCAATGCAGAATATCATACAGAAAACTGAAGACAAGACATGTAACAACCTATAGTCCTAAAGTACCTGTATTCAGGTACTGTTAAGGCTGTATTTCTTTGTAACTTTTTGCACCTGCAAAGAAGTACAAAAGAATTCTCTACTGAGAAGAAATGTGCTCAAAGTACACAGAATGCCAGAAATCCCTGTGTACTCATTTTCTGCTTTGTTCCTTCCCAAGAAGTTTCCTCACTGTTAGGCACGCTTGATACTCGCCATGTAAGCTGAGAAATACTTTATGAACAGCTTTGATGACTGTACTGAAATAAAACCCCAAGATACAAAAATACTGTTGATCAAGACAATTTCTAACCCTGTTTATTTCCAGCTAGACTGCCTTTTTTTATCATTCATCAGCAATATCCTACCCAAGAATCTCTAGGCACAGTTAGCAGTCCTACTGCTTTTCATACTGACCTTTCCAGTATGTCTCATTTGGCTCCTTTACTCTTCATTTTCTATATCATTCAAGACAGGATCCATAATTATTCTGATAAATTGAAGAAACAGTCGGAAAAAAACGAGTTAAATTCAAAAAAGATGTGTAGAAGATCATACTTCGTCAAATCTAACAATCAGCTGCTAATGCACTAGAGGAGAGTATCATCTCAGTTGTCCTTTACAAAAGCTTCACTAGCTCATAGTGGTTCAACAATGAAACCTGAGCCAGCATCACACTACTGTGAAACACGTAAACATTTTACTATGAAATATAAACAATGATAGTGTGTATAAGACAGATGGAGTTATCTTTTAATCTTGCCTCCATTCAGCCTTCGTAAGGCTTCTGATGTCCAGCCTGGGGCACTGCACTTCTCAAAGGATCTGAACCTATTAGAGACAGTTCATAGGAAAAAAAGAAGTATAGAAAACACTATTTTATCTTAGGCTAAAGAGAAGAAGAAAATAGGGGGAAATGGGAGACAGTTTTTCACTGTTCTCCATATCAAATAAATTAAGAAGCAATGGCTTTAAATTTCAGCAAGAAGGATTCAGGATCATGTTAGAGATTAAGGAGGGCTTCCTCTGGATGACAGCAAACACTGGAACTGATAGCCTGGATACATTGCTGACATTAAAGAACAGCTTAGTCGTAAGTGTCTTGTCAGGAATGACACAGAAATAGCAGACCTTGCCTAGGGATAGGGAAGGAACCTGATGACTCGGTGAGTCCCTCCCTGTTCTGCTTTTCTGTGATTTCATATGTTAACTTAAATATTTTTTTACAATGAAAGTTTTTCCTATTATTTCATCTCTAGATTTTTATCCTTTGCTGTCTTATACATAATGGTGAAGGTCCTGATTATTGAAAATCCTCAACCCCCTCTGAGGCTTAATGCAGTCTCTTCAAAGGAGGAACATGCCAAATTTTGCCTGCATGGCATGACCGGTACTGCAGGCATCAAACAGTAATTAGTAATTTTACAGTAGATTACTTTCTCCTTCTCTCCTCAATCTGCACTTCACCGATTACAGAAAAACACAGTCCAGATTTTCACACAACAACAGGCCTCTGTTGGTGACAGCTTGGTCTTCACATACTTGCTTTAAATGTATCTGTATACACGAGCAATTATAACTGTACAGCAAAAGGTCTTTTGTGGGTTTTTTTGCATATGTAAAACTTGCCACAGCATATCAAAATAAAAGCATAAGGTTTTCAAGTGCCCACAGGAGCAGCTGCACATTTGATTGTTGAATATGAGGCACACCTCAATACGCATTACTGAGAATCCTGGCATTCAGGACTTCTATCACTTCAGAGCGTGTCCTCTCACTCTGGAGCTGCTGCACTGTGCACAGTTTTACAAAGCTCGGCCACAGTTTCTTTTTCATATTCTCCAAAAACCATAAGCTATAGTCCGTGCTTATTACTTCCACTGTCACTAACAGATAATAGTTAAAGAGGCATGTATTGAACCAAGCCTCTGATAAGAGTTAAGTCACTATGACATGGAACAAAGTATTTAGTAAGGATTCATTTTTAGTGTCTAGGCTGCAGGCAGCAATTTATCTGCATGTAACTTTCTTCTAGAGTGAATACTGTGACTAATTAAAACAGGGAGCTTTGCATACCTTGGAAATAGAGTCAGAGAAAACTAAAACAGAGACTGAGCTCCAGGGACCAAGCAGCTCCTTTCCATGTCTTGCACCCCTGGGGTAGAGGCAGGAACCTCTGGAGATGAGCCAACAAAACAGTCAGCAGCAGCATTTATCTCCTGCAGACAAATCTGCCAGAGACTGAAAATCAAAGCACTCAAAAGCCAGCTGATATTATTTGTTCAAATATCGAAAAGTCAGGTGCTCACCTACTGTAAACCAGCATTGTTCTGCTGGAGTGGGTAGAGCTACACAACAGGTACTCAACAAGTCTGCCTTCAGCCTCAAAATGAGGACTAAAATAGCAACTGTTACCTTTCTAGCGCAATGAAAGGCTTCCAGAAATTAGATGAAGGGTAGGCAGTCACTCCTACTGCTTCCAGACATACTGTGTGTGCCTTGGTAGCGCACACTGAAATGAGAACAATTCCCAGGGAACCCAAATCTTCACATCAGCAATCCTAACAACACCTGTGGAAGGCTGACCGATTTGGTTTGTGCTTCTTTTAATCTGTAATGTACATCAGTATCTATCTCTTACCCAGATGTCTGCTAACAGAGACCACTCTCCTGTGCTTATTCTCCCTTTACCTCCTATGAACAGTCCAGCAGTTAGGAAGAAAACTTGATATATTCTATCATTAAGTTTATTAATATATTCTAACACATTAAAACATGACAATAGACCTTTCTCTAGAGATGTGACTTCAAATTCTCATCTCGAGGTTGGGCCATCTCTGCTTTCTGAAAACGTTAGTTCACCAGACCGTTTCACGCCGGTTCCCCGACACCCCACTGGCGCAAGTTCCGTTCTTTGCGCGGCGTCCGGTCACTCCCCGGGCAGACAAACCAGCCGCCGGCTGCCGCTGAAGAAGAGGAGACAAAAATCCCCCCGAGGCAGCCGCAGACAGCTGACGGCCGCGTTATTTTGGGTGGGCGCAGCCGTCCGGAGGCCAGCGCCGGTCTGTGGGCTCCACAGAGACACACCGGAGAAACGCACGGAGGGAACCGCGGGGGAAGCCGTCGTCTGGGAGTCACCGCCGGCCTCCCAGCTCCCTCCCGGGCTGCCCGCGGGTGCGTGTGTGAGACCCTCAGCACCCGGCCGCCGGCCCCGCCGCCTTCCCCCCGCTCAGGCCGCGGGTGCGTGTGTGAAACCCCGTCTCCCGTCCCCCCGCGCGGAACGCCGAGGACGCCCTTTCTTCGAGGCAGCGTCTCGCCCGGCGGCGTCCCGACTGAATAATTTAAGGCGCGTAACGGATCGGGCACGCTAGGAGCGCCGGCTCCTGCCGCCGCCGCCCGGGGCCGCGCCAGTCACTTCGCGGGGGCAGCCAGCCCCGAGACCGGCGGGCGGAACCGGTTTCAACTGCTTCCCGCTGCGTGCCCGCGCCCCGGTTCCTCCCAGCCCCGGACGGCGGCGGCGGCGACCGGGACCCGCCCCGGGGCGGG
>Ga0065711_1033186_pt1 | contig 25951 bp, 16 predicted proteins | sample Hoacrofraction12_FD_59098 | JGI IMG/M metagenome (GOLD analysis project Ga0065711, IMG submission 59098) | Hoatzin crop microbial communities from Cojedes, Venezuela - Epithelial fraction 12 v2 (version 2) | ecosystem: Host-associated > Birds > Digestive system > Esophagus > Crop | place... | reverse complement strand
AACCATAGAAAGTTATTTTTTTTTCTGAAGTAAAATACCTGTGGAAATCCCATGATCAAAAAAGCAACATACTAAGTGCTGTAGGGAGCTTTGAGGGTGTCTGTAATTATGCCTGGCATTGCATCACGTTAGAATGACTGATCCCCCATGTATCTGTGCTTTGGATCTATAATAATAATAAGCCAAAACCATCAATTATTCAGAATAGCAAATGTCCCTTTCAGCTTGGTTTTGGAGAACATTGCAACAGCGGTGTCACAGACTTTGCAGGCATGTGCTTGTTAGCCGTCCAGTGCATCAATCTGTAGTAATTCCTTGTGATCAAGGGAGTGATCATATTCTAAATTGTTACATTCTACTAGGCTATACATATCCTCCCTGGTAGCAGAACTCTCAGTTCACTGGCTTGTAGTATGTTATGGGAAAAGAAGTTACAATAAATGGGAGAAAGGAGTAATGTGCTTAGTGGAGAAGGTACGTGTGTTAGATACCAAGAAAAAAGATACTGACAAGAACAGTGGAGTTTACTGTTCTGCAATTTCAGTATACAGTGAAGAACCAGATACTGACATTAATCTTGGATTACGGGCAATGACAGAACTGGAGAAAAGGCATGAAAAAGAAAGGGAAAATCTCCTTTGCTGGCAGTTTAAAAACACAGCTAACATCATCCTTCTCTGACATCAGATCAGGGAAGGATCAGTCATAACGGAGGAATATAGACAACTGTGAAACAGAAATCGTAATACTAACAGTTTAACATTTTCCATTGAGAGAATTTTTAATTAGCCCTGAATTTATTCCCTCATTTTCATCTGAATGCAGACGATAACCACTTCAAGTTTAATTTGTGAATGTTAGCTTTAAGCCCATCATAGGGCCATTTAAACCTCTGATGAGCTTAAACTAACAAGTAGCTTGTTAGTACCTATTCAGCGAGAAGAAGGGAAAGCATCTCTCTCCTTTCTGTATTGTCAATCTTTTCTGTGAAGTATTTTTATTTTCTAGGAGTGCAGGAAGATGAGATTTGATTTCACAGAATTGTAGTAGTAATTTTAAAATAATTAAATATGTGAAATAAAAGATTGCACAAACCATGCCTGAAGTTTTTTTAATGGACTTTTTCCTGTATTCCAAATTCATTTGTATTTCAAAGCTATACTTTATCGCTGAGGCAGAAAGAAGCAGAGTAACAGAATTTGAAAGTGTCTGGGATATGACAGATTAAATCTCACTGACCAGCTTGAGCCTTTTGTTACAGAAGCGCCTTTCGTTGAATGTGTAGGTAGGTTTTATAGGCCTTTATAATAATATAGATCTATGCCACTGGCTCTGTGTCTGCCACCTTCTTTGTGTTCTCTCACATGTCAGCACGATATTGGCAAGGGTCACCACTTCTGGCCTGTCCACCACACCCTCTTTTCATTCAAGTCCATGTTTGAAGTACACTTCTTCCAAACTGCCTATAAAAGCAGTTTGCTTCAAGCCTTTCCTTCTAGCCTTTCCTTCAAGACCTGTCAACAAAGAAGTGTAAGAGGAGGAGAAAAAAACCCAAATGAGACCATCATGTTGTGTTGGGAAATGCACCAGCAAATACTTTGCTCTGTCTCGATACTCATCTTCAAACTGGATGTTGCAGTAAGGTCTTTGGGAGCGGACTTGTCACTTCACTGTGTAAGCTCTTAAGCTTCTAATGTCTCACAACAACCCATATACCTAACAGGGAGGACTTATCTTGAGCTGTAGGACTTTGTTTTAACTATATCACATCGTATTTTTTCCAGAAGGATAAAGAAATTTTTTTGGTTAATTATTTTGGTTTTTAATCTTGCATTCTTCAACCAAAGTCACTTTTCAAAGCACAGAAGGCTAAAGGATTGTTAAGCTAAAGAAGCTTCATCTGAGTTCCATACAAACTAAATTATTATATTTCCAGATTTCCTCTTGCTTTGCTACAAGTCACAATGAGAAAAAAGTTGGACTCCTTTGATGTGAAGAAAAGCAATATATCACTTCTCTGAAAGAACATTTCTCAGTCTCTCATGTGAAAAAGGATTAACACCTCCAACAAAGGTCTTGTAGATCACAGAACTAAGCAGCAATACTGAACAGTATTCCTGAGGAGTGGAAAAACTGTATTTAAGCAAGAGATTGGTTGAACTGGCAAACAGAAGCTTTTTAATAGCTGAAGATCTAAGATAAAGGATTAAACCTTTCTGAAGTATCTGCACTTAAACAACTCTGAAGACAAGGAAGAGAGTTTAAATTCATGAAAGACGGTCTTTGTTTTCCTAAATGAACCATATTCTCTAGTGTCAGAACAGAATCCATTCACAGCGTTGTCAACAACATAAACTTCATGACAGTACCACGTATCTGACCTTGCTTACTTTTTAAATTTTTTACTAGTTTGAGCATCTGCCTTCTGCTTGCCTAACTTCACATGGGTGAGAATAACTTCTCTTTCTCCTTTTAGTGGACACTTGGATAGTATGTAAAAGCAGAACATGTAAAGTGAGATATTAGTAAGATGTTAGTTTTAAATGGCTACTTATGTCATTTTCCCACATGTTACAAGTCAGACTTAGTACTTTAATAAAACATCAGTGGGTTTATAGGAATTAAATCATTGAAATGGCATTAAAAAGAATTTGCTGTTATCAACTGCAGGAATGTGGGATGATTAGTAGTTATTAGGCATCAGGAAAGGTAGGAATTTCTTACCTTATTTTTATCTTCAGAAGTTGAATGTGAGAAAATGAGATGTCAGAATGCCATTAAAACTTTTCATACTGTTTTTTCTATTTATTTTTAACCAACCGCTGCTTAGCTTGCTGTCTTAAGAAGAAAATGACAGTATTTTTTATCTCAAGCAGCAAACAGGTAACTTTCTGACCTTTTCAGTAAATCCTCAACTGAACCTCTGAAATTAGGGTGATCTAGCATTTTATGGCACAGAATAAAAATCTCTAATTCTGTTTCCAAATAGTGTGTCCTGAACACACATTTTATTAAGCTCTTGACTCATTCAGCCATGTGTATTTTGTAAAGTTCCTATGGTTATTGTTTTACAATAGCTGCTTCCAGAAGCATTGTAAGGGTTTCAATTAATCAGCTCTTTGTGTGCTTCAGACTATGCAAATTTATCACATCAGACCATTCAGCAGCTCATGGGAAAGCAGTGTACAAACTGTATTGTCTTCTAGCACCTCCTCTCATTTAGAGTGATGTTTTTAATAAGAAAACTAATCAAGTTTACTTATGCATTATTTATCTGTTAATTTTAATTCTGTTCTTTACCTCTTATGTCAAATGGGATGTAGCAAGTGATATGATAGATCAGTGAATGATTCGGTATGGAACAAACCTTATGCGATGCAGCACTTTTTTTTTTTCTTCTGGACTTGTTTTATGCTCAGTCAGCCAGCACAGTATGTAATTAAGAGAGTTTAGAAGTAGATGTACATTTTTGTTTAACCGTACTAGTTTTTGCAGATCTGTTTGTCACTTGTCCCCAATATATGGTGCTGTGTTGTAGCTACAACTTCTCTTAATTATGTGACGTAGTCTTATTTCACAGGAGTATTTCCAATTTCTGGCAAATCTGGTAAATCTAAAATAGCCACCTTTCAACTTAGTTTTAGCTCTTTTACCACCGTATCATTAGAATAAGTAAACAAGCACATTTAGTAATGCACTTCCTTTTATCTTGCTGATAGAAACTGGTATTACTGCTGCTCTATTCACTTTGTCTCCTTTGCTCTCTGATGTCCCTCCTGCTGGTAGTAATTAGTTTTCTATATTAGGTTGTTTTGACTTATTTGATGATTTTTTTTTTTCATTTGGCATGTGTGTGTATAAAAGGCATCTTATCGTAGCCTGGTGAAAAACTTTCCCATACCGTTGTGTTTTGTCCCTGCCCCCTCCCTGCCGCCCCCCTTCCCTCTCCCCACTGAACTGCTGTTTTACAAGTCTGTGTACATTCATGTTTGTCAGCAAACTGTAAAAGCAACCACAGAAAAGATACCAATTCGGAAACCTGAATTTCTCCTCACTAGAAAAAGAAACTCTTTAAGGACAGAAGTACTTTTTGGGTGAGAGGATCCTTAGGCTCTGTCAGGGCCTTGTGGCGGTACGTGGGTGTTGAGACACTGTCGGGCTGGATGCAGATAGCGTCTGTGAGGATGGGGGCCATCATGCATAGTCAGAGGGCTGTCATTTATTGGCTGGCATACAATAGCATTGAAAAACACAGCCTATGGTGTTTTATACTTGCATGTTAAACCACTGTAGATGTCTGATTTAATTTTTTTCTAATTTAAACTATCCTTGCAGTAAACTGCCATGCTTATTAATCACTTTTTTTTTTTGAGAGAGGTATATCTTGAAAGTATTTGTTAGTGTTTTCACTATTTTTCCTTCTAAGCTGATGTTACAAAATTGATAGACAAAGTTTTTTTTTCTAGAATTCAGTTTGGTTTTCAGTTGAAAAGAAATGAGATATGGCAAGCTGCTGGATGCTTTCTTGCTCAAACATACAACCCTCTTGTTAGTTCACATTAAAAAAACATTTTGTTTTTTGTTTCTCTGCAGCCTTTTCTGGTTGTTAATGTTTGATTCTGGTCCTAGATGAGAACCCCAGAGTGTATAGGTGAGAGTAGATCCAGGCCCATAGCAGTGTAGTGTTTAGCAATTGTATTGCTAAATTTCAGATGCAGCATGTAAAAATTGTGATGGGAAGAGAAATGAACGAAAACAAATTATTTCATATGTCCTGTGTGAATGCTGGGGAATGATGTTCACGTGATGTCTAAATCTGTAACAATTAGGAAGTCTTGATAACCTATGGTAAGAGCCACAGAGCAAAGTTATTTACTGGTTTGACTGTGTCCTATTTATGAATATTGGATGGGGAGTAGTTGAGCAGCTCAGTTGTGAAATGCAGTTCTTACTTGGACAGGGTAACATCTGGAACTTGAGGCTGTTTTAAATCCAGTCTCTTCTTTTCTGCTTTACTGTTTTATTAACCAGTTGCAAGTGATAATTGCACTTAGATCGATTAACTGACTCGATCACTTTTTTGCAGCTGCTTGGCAATGCAGAGCTGCTAGCCTTGCCTTTTACTGCCCCACTGCAAAGCCTGGCTCAGCGATCATGGCCGGAAAAGAGGAGCGAATTCAGGAGCTTACCCTGCAGAACTGCAGGCATTAGGCTCTGTGGAGCTTCTGAAGGCGAGTGACTGCAAAATGAAATCAAGCTTACATTTTTGGTTTAGTTGCAGTTACTTCCTTTTAGAAGTAGCGTTGTATGTAAGGAAAGGTGTCTTTCAACTGTTTGAACAGTTTTTTATGAGAAAGAATAAACTTTCATAAAACATAGGGGAGGAAGAAGCTTCTCCCTGTCCTGTTCTGTAAATACACATGGAACTGCTATAGATCTGTTATAAACTCAGTGACTTCTTAAAATACAGAAGCTTAGAATTGAGGTTGTATGGCTTTCTCTCCCCCCCCCCCGGCTCTGTAAAATAGAAACTTTATAAATGGCCTAGTGAGCTTCACATTGCTGGATTCTGTCTAAATATTTTGTTTTTAACTTCTAAGCTCATTATGCTGTCTTTGTGTTAACTTGTATTAAAATCTGTCAGCTATGACTGGTCTCATAACCACAGTCAGCGGACCAGAATAAGTTAATTATTTACTTGTGTCACTAGTGCTCTTCATCTAATGAAATGCACAGCTGTGTTAGATCTGCAGTTGGGTGTGTAGGTCCCATTGTTATACAAGTCAGCGGAGGGTAGAAGCCGCTATGATGGAGAGCCCTCAGTTCTTTCTGCTGTTCTGCCTTTCTGTGTCGATTTCATGGATCTTTTATCATTCACTTTCACACAAAACAAACAACACAGTGGCTGTCTGCTATGGGAACCGGCTTGGCATATAAAAGGTTTTCAGAGCCTAAAGTAATTTTAAGTTAGCTAAGATTTAATTTTTGGCTTACAGGTGCCATGAAGTCCGGATGCAGCCTAACACTTTCTTAGAAGTAAATGCGAATAAAGCAAAATATATGTGCCATAATACATATACAATAAAGTATTTGTCTGTACAATTTTATGATAAAAAAGCTGTGCACACAAGAGATAGTGCGTTGTTTTTTTTAATTTTATTTTCAGCAGATGCTTGCTGCTTGATGGGGAGGGGTAGAAGGATGTTATTATCATAATAGAACAATGAAGATTAGTTTCAATAGGTTTAAAAACTAAACACAACTCACACACCCCTTGTCCCAGACGCGCCAATCCTTTTTTTTTTTTTTCCTGCTCCCTTCCCCCATACTTACCATTCTCATTCTATTAACTACTGTCCCATACACCTATCCGTGTCTTGCTTGGACAGTGGAAGAAGAGCTCCCTCCTGAGCAGACGCCAATATCCCCCTGTGAACTGGCTGGTCAGGGGATGCCTTATTAGGGATGTAACCAGCACCCTCAGTCTTCCCGGAGCCCCCTCCGCTCCAGGGCTGTTCCCAAAGTGTGCTCTGGCAGTTGCAGCAGGCTGATCTCAAATAGCTTGCAGGCTGTTTAAGGGCTTCTGGAAAAAATTGTCCGACTGAAACAGTAGCTTTGGTTCAAAGGACTGTGGGCTTAAGCAGCTGCATTTTAGCACCTGAATTTCAATGTTAGACCTCTCTGTCATTTATAGCTGCAGCATTTTGGTTTGCAGAATTCACTGCAGAAGCAGTTCTAAGGGTTGGAAGGAAAATTTTGAGGTGTATGATGAACTATTTTAAATGAGTTGTCATGTTTCCGTTTAATCTTTCCTAAATAGTTTTAGAGTTTAGGGAGGTTTGTTCGTTTTACATCTAATATTGATAGAGACTGAAAAAGGCTTCCAAAACTTTTAAAGGTACAGTTTGTGTTCACGGACTGACCAAATGCAAGCAGTCTGAGGATTGGATTGTACTTTGTAATTCTTTGAAAACAGTCTTTGCTCAGCAAATGAATGCTACATGGAATTAAATCTTTGGGTGGTTTTTTCTTTTTGTATTTTCCCCTACTTCTCTCAGTCCACGTCAAAGTCCTGACTTGATTTGTTTTTATTCACAGTGTTTCACAAACGTACATATCATAAAAAATTTTCTGATCAATAATAATTTTTTATGTCCAAAGAGAAACTGTAAGAGGCTTGATTTTTTTTCATTGTTTTTTTCAAGAAATTATAGCATCAGCTTTAAAAACTCAGTCTCCCTTGAGATGCTCCAGTCTGACTTGTCAGAAGTTTCTGGTTGCCTCTGAAAACTGTATCTAAAGCTTTCTTCCCTAATTTGCTAACTCACAAATCACTGGGAGCATAATGTAAGGGTATGCTAATTCTGCCAGTCCTGTCACAAGGGCTCTCTTCTAGCCTGCAGGTTGTGAGGACTGGTCATGGTAATGAATCTGAGTAAAAAGTGATCCATGAGAAAGAGAGGAGGAGGAAAACACTAAAGAAAATCTGGTGATGAGCGTCAGCCCTGCTGGTGGTTTGCTGTTTGTGAATTGAAATGTTTTCTCTTCTGCAGGGGTGTGTGGACTGATTGTTCCTCAGGAGGACATGCCATTTTGCGATACAGGAATCTGTCCAGATATCATAATGAACCCTCATGGCTTCCCATCGCGTATGACGGTTAGTGGTTATGTTACAATTAAAGAGACAGTGTGCCCTAATAGGGAAAATGAAGTAGATTAGCCAGAAGAAGCAAAAAAAAGTTTGAAATGTGGTTTCACTGAGAATATTCTCCAGTCATCATGCCACACATTTGCTCTCCTAGAAGTATTCAGCCTTCTGTTTTGCATGTTTGGAAACATCCTGCTGTAAAAGAAGTAGGGGTGCGGGCTGTTTGTGCATCATGCTCATTTTGTTCTGTATCAAGCTAATAGGAAGGCAACTGAATACCTCACTTGCACCCTTTCTGTTTGAAAATCTCTTGCTCTCCCTCTTCATTCCCTATTGCCTATGCCCACTAAGCCAGCTGTGGCAGACTGTGAGGGTAAGGGTAGAGAAGAGTTTCAGTAATAGTTCTACACCTATATAAGTACTTACATTGCATGCGCCTCCCTGGAACTGAGATCCTTTTTTCCTTGTTAGCTTCTTCGCTTCTGTTCCCCCTGCCACACTGTAGCGTGTCGACCTCTGAGGCTGACTCCCAGAGCAGAAGGCCACACTGGATTCTGCTCACTTTCCAGACAACTGGAACAAAATGGAGCTGCCTCACTCTGGACCTTAAAGGTGTTCTCAGACCCTGCAATGAGTCCAGTTTTCCCTCCTTCACACAAGAGCACTCCCTGGTTTTGGGCTGCTTCCACTCCTCCCATTGCGTGCAGTAACCCGGGCTGCCATCTCGGACACTTTGCCTGGCTAACGTACGCTGTGACGGATCCAGAGATGTGCCCGTGCTAGTGAGCAGGCTGTTAACTCTGCTTTTCTTTGCACAGGTAGGAAAGTTGATTGAACTCCTGGCTGGAAAGGCTGGCGTCCTCGATGGGAGATTTCACTATGGAACAGCTTTTGGAGGCAGTAAAGTTAAGGATGTGTGCGAAGATCTTATTCGCCATGGTTATAACTACCTAGGGAAGGACTATGTAACATCTGGTATCACTGGGTGAGAATCTGCTGGGTAGATTTAGACCTTTCAGGGGAGTGGGGAAGTCCTGTTCAGACACATCTGAAAAATCTTGTCATGTCTCAGAGCTCAGGAACTTTCTCGTATTTGCAAACTGCTCTGTGAGATGGAGGGAAGGGGCTGAAGAATGGTGCACTTTTTTTTTTTTTCCTGAAAAATATTTTGTGGTTCCACATTTTAAGAAATTACTAGTATTTTTGTAGCTGTAATGTGAATGGCCCTGGTGGTACATGTGAAAATCTCCCAACTTCTACTGCATGACAAAAATGTAAAATCCAGGTTTTTTTCTGAGAGATTGTAAGAAATTTCAGGTTTCTGTTGGAAGCAAATCTTATATATGCTTGGAATCAGATAAGCATTTTCATGTTGACTTAATAGTACTGTAAAATACGAATTTGGAGGCAGGTGTCTGTTACTTGGGAATATTTTGCATGTGCTCTTTTTTCTTCTTTTTTATTCTGTCAGTTACACAAAGATTCAGTCTGGCATAGAACTCTAATCTTCAAACTTCCTGCTGTGTCGATCAGGCTGGCTTCTGAGACACAGAGTTCAAAGAACGTAAGATAGTTTAGGAACAGGAAAAGGCCATATGGCTCCACATGCCTGCCCCTCCAAAACGTATCTTAATCCTACCTTTCTGCTGTTTTTATTATGCTCCCAGTCGCTGTCTTCTTAAGGAAGAAGTTTAGGTGTCTTTTGTGAGTTTTTTTTAAAAACTTTTTATTTTAATTGCTTTTCCTACCAACTTATTCCATATGTTTCTTTTTTTTGTCTTAGAGAGTTGATTTTGTTTTCCTTACCCACTCCATAGTCCATAAATTGTATATCAAATACCCTGGTTTTTGAAACACTTTGTTAGTACATCATGGTAACTTCTAACAAATCTGACTAATCTTGTTTCTTAGGGAGAGTAAAATCATCCAAATCTAAAAGTCCCCCATCCCCAAACTTCAACTTTGTGGTACCTGATTTAGTGACTTTGCTTTAGGGTACTGATATTCTTCCAGGCAAATTTCACATGCTTAATCTATTTCTTCTGAAATTTGAAGGCAGATTTTGTAACAATTTGGAAGTTTGCAAATTCCAAGTGTCTATTATGTTTTGTTGTTTTCTTCAGTATGCAGCTTTTGGAATAACACTGCATCATGTCAGTAATGACTCTGAATGGGAGGCACAATACTGTTGTCTCCTGCTTGTTTTTATGTTGCGCATACATTTTTTTAAAAATAAATCAGTGGCAGTGCTGAGTTTGTTTGTCTGTGTTAAATGTGGTCGTTCTTAGTGCTAAAGGTGGTAGCTGGGAAATGACTGACTGCTTTCAGCTGTTGCTTTCTGATCTTTAGGCGCTTATGCTGTTCTTACAGTTGTGAGTGTTTTGAACACAGAAATCTGTAGCCGTTACTCCAGCTCAGAGAATGGAGTAACACCCTCCGTACTGCTTACAGAAGTTTCCAAGCTGATGCAAGTGCCCAAACACGACTCTGAAGAGCCCTTCTTCCCGGCTTGCCTGAGCCCCAGTGCCAGCCAGGGCAGCGGTTTTTGTGCTGTGGCTGCAGCTGCTGATGCACAGCTGCTCAGGGAGGGCTCTCACCCGTCTGCGTCTTGGGTTGCGCTTCAAAACGGTGCGCAGGGAGAGCAGTGGATGCGAAGACTGTCAGGCTTGTAGTGTGGCAGTGCTAAGCTATCTGTGCAGACACAGATTCCTTGAAGTGCTCCTCTAAAAATGATGTTTTGAGCATTTGTGCTGCATGCATTTGTTTACATATATGCTTACCTTTGTTTTGTGTGTGATGTCGAGTGAAGCAATGTAAACAGAGATAACATAAGCCACTCTTCAGTGTCTGACACATTTCAGTCTTTATTGGTTGCTGATGACACTGTTAAAACACCGCTGCACAGACAGAGGGATTTCCCAGGATACAGCTGAAGCAAGTACCTGGAGCTGTAGCAGCATGTCTGCACGGCGAATGGCCAGGGTTCAGGAGCTTGTTCCTCGCGAGGGTGGATACAGCAGTATCTGGTGCTGGACGTGTACTGCTCTTGTGGTCAGAAGAGTTCTCTGTAGGCTTTTCAGACTGATTGTTCTGAAAGCCCAAATGCATTTTTCTAGGACTTCTGATTCCCAGATTTTTTCAAATTCCTCCTGTGCGTGACTCTCTTGTCTCTCTTATGGTAAATATGTGCTAACTGTTAATATTGATTTTGGTTTTGTTTTGGTTTTATTCCTGCAGTGAGCCTTTGGAAGCATATATCTATTTTGGTCCTGTGTATTACCAGAAACTAAAGCACATGGTGTTGGATAAAATGCACGCAAGAGCTCGAGGACCCAGAGCCGTGCTCACCAGGTATTGCTACAGGCTAAGTGCAGAATTCGTGGCATACACTCAGAAGTGTGCCTAGCTGACTGGCGGGTATAAAACAAAGTTTGTTTGCCTGTTGATACTTGATACAAAGTGCTATTACCTGTTAATACACTGTTACAGACTAAAAGCCCTCACAGTAGACTGTGGCAGGAGATAGCTCTGAATGTCCAGGTGTGCTCTGTGTGGTCCAAAACTGAGTTTGCTTCTCAGACTTCTGTTAGCAGTTGGTAAAAATACCATCTGCTGATTCACAGTGCATGCTCTGGCCCTTTCCTGTCAGATTGCTCATACTGTAGGTATTTTAGGAGGATTCTTTTTTTCCTTTAACGTTTGTACTTTTACAAAATTGAGTATGAGTAGAAGGAATAAATTTCTTTTAGTATTTCAGCATCCTTTGGTATTCAGCAAGTTAAAATTGATGTGGCCCACGTCTTCACCTGTGAAGGCAAAGCACATTTGCCCTAGTGTAGTGCAAACTAGTATTAGAATAATGTGCATCCTCAGTATACTACATTTTGCTACGCAGACTCTTCCATGCAACTCTGTAACTGAGTTTAGGGTTGTATGTGCTGGTCCACAGTTATCATTCATACTATGCAGGAGAACAGCACCTTCACACTAATAAACTGCAAAAGTTACAGAGATGCCAGCAGTAAATCTCCATTTTTATTTGCCCAGTTAAAGATATGTCCTCAATTCCTTTGGAGTCATGATCATTGCACTAAGCCTGAACTTGGTTTTCTCTCCAACAGAAAGGTTGATTACTACACTGATCTCTTCTGGCGTCATATTTTGACAGAGGTACTCTGAGTAATGGGTCATATAAGCCCCTGGAGGTGGGCTTGTACTATCTGGACCTTTGGGGAATTTGAAGAACCTTTCATCAGCTTTTGCTGATGTTGCTTACCTTTTCTCCTTAAAGCCAAACCAGCTTTTTGGCTCTTCAGCTCTATGGCTGCTTGCAGTCATGTTCTGAATTGCTGATATTCCTGGCTCTCAGTAAAAGTTCAGTGGCACAGACTTTGCTTTGAATGGGCTTCTAGAGGATCATTTAATTCACCTCTCTCCATCGCAGTAGGATTGTTTGCTAAATCTTGCCAGAAAGTTAATTGCCGTCTAGTCTTGAATATTCTAGCAAAGATAATTCTAAATGTCCTTTGCCAGTCTTTCTGGACTATGATGTATGCCATTTATACCTCACCTGCTGCGTGGTGGTACTATTCTTTTTGACCAGTCGCGTTTGTACTGTTTTTGAGATATAAGGACAAAGTCATGTCTATCCTGCCCTTACTTTTCCCTGTAACAAGGGTGATTTGTATTCTTTAATTCTTAATGTATTTTTATGCCTCTTATAATGTGCTGATCCACTTCTCTTGCCTTGTCTGCCTGCACAATAAGTTAGCAAGTCTGTCCTCTTAATAGGTGCAGCTTCTACCTGTTGATAGAACAGCCCTACTTTTTAGCAGGGCCTGTAGCAATAGGACAATACTTTTAAACTGGAAGAGGGTAGATTTAGACTAGATAGGAGGAAGACATTTTTTTATGATGAGGGTGGTGAAACACTGGCGCAGGTTGCCTAGAGAGTTGGTAGATGCCCCATCCCTGGAAACATTCAAGGTCGGGTTGGATGGGGCTCTGCGCAACCTGATCGAGTTGAAGATGTCCCTGCTTATTGCAGAGGGGTTGGGCTGGATGGCCTTTAAGGATCCCTTCCAACTCAAACCATTCTGTGATTCTATGCTATGATTCTATGATGTGCTCTTAGAGAATGGAGGGGCAGATCTCTGCTGTACCTGATGCTTCTGTATTTTTCTCTTTTGCTTTTCATTGCATATTTCCAATGCCTTTTGGCTTTCCAACCTCGTGCTGTCTCTAGGACAAACTGAAGTTGTCTCACACTTTCCATTGAAGTAAATACCAGCGGTTGAAGTGGGAGAGAAATCATGAAAAGTTTTTGTAATTCTCGGCTGAACTTTTCCACCAACCACATTAAGAGCAGCAAGCGTCGCACATTTGTCATTTCCTACCACAACTGCTTGCCTATATGAACACAAGTGATATTCCCAAATAATGGGCTGTCTGCCCCATTTTCTGTTCTTCAGGGTGTTAGTCATGGTATCGGTGCTTCATATGAAAACATAAACTCACTGTTGTAGCTAACATGCACGTGGTTTACTGGAGCTCCTGGCTTACCCAGATCGCTTGATCTGCTTTTGTATTGTCTCTCCAACTTCTCAGCTGTTTAGAGTTATTGAATTTAAAGGAGACCTAAATGCCAAGTCAAGGTAATGTTTACATGTAAAGATAAAGGTGGTGTGATTTCCCCCACCCCTTACTTTCTTTGAATTCGTTATTCCAGACAGTAGCATCGTAATATGTAGCTAGGTGCTTTATTTGACTTTTAGGAAAGCTAGTGGATGTTCAATTTCTGCTGCCTCTTGACTGTCTTTTAGGAATTTTTTTTTTGTTTCTCCACAACTAATTAAACTTTTGTTATTGCCATCGCCTCTGCTGAGTCTGCTTTGCCAGCTTTCATATTCACTATTGTTTTATCATCCATTGCACTTCCTGGAGAGCTGATTGCCTCTAACATTGTTTTTTGCTTTTAAAAGTAATCCTGTAATTGCTTCCAACATGGAATTTGGCTGTCGTTGTCTTGAAATGCATTTTATTGTATATCAAATGTACCTTAACTGATGAGCAAAGCTATATTTCTATCTGGAATAAGGCAGAAGACTGGAGTTCCTTGAACATCACTGATTCTAGATATTGTTCTGATTAAAACAAGACTTTGTGGAATTGCAAAGCAGCACTCTTTGTCAATGCAGTCAAAAACTACCAGGATGTTGCCCTCTGAATTATTTGTTAAATGAAATGCAATACTTAATTTGTTTTGCCATGAGTAGTTGACAATTAATTTAAAACATAGTTCTATATATGGTGTTGCCTAGATACCCAGTCCTGCTAAATCTTTTTAATAGATAAACTGCTTTTAGTTTTCCTTACAAGAGATCAATATAAGCTTTCTGCATGCATAGTTGTTTTGATGGACATTGTCAGAGCTGCCACCTGCATGTCTTGTGAACTGATCAGATATGCCAGTTCCTATTGTACTGCGAGGGAGTAATGGGATGACACTGGTCAGGGCTCCTCTCTGCGCTCTGAGGCTGTGGGAGCACGGTACGCCCTGCTCCTTCAGGCAGTGTTTTTCTAGGTATTACTCCACTTCTTAGAGACCAGTATTTCAGCCAACAACTTCATTTCAAGTTAGCCACTGGTTTTCCGTAACAAGCACAGGGGAGATCTGCTGAGACCTACAACGCCTGCTCTAATTCGTGGGGCTAGGCTTATTTCCCCTCACTGGCCAATGAAACAAGGTATAGGGCCATAAATCTGAACCCACTGTTCTTCCAGAAAATGCAGAATTAGTGCCAATAAATTCTTAAAGTGCTTAAAACCACTGACATTAATTGTTTCATGTTTTTTTTGTAAATGCAGCAGTTAAATACTGTGAAGACCACTTGGCAATACTTTTTTTTATGTAAAGAATCACTGCATTTTATTTAGCACTTAAAAATTCTAAGAACTTTTAATCTTTTTTTAAAAATAAGAAAAATATCTCTTTTTAATGATATTCCCAATCTTATTTTCAAGACTCTGCTTTGTTTTCAGAATGTTATATTTAGAATAAAGAATGGAGGTAGTTGCCCAGGGCAACAGCTGCAGTGTACGTGTGTGTAGAGGGAAAGGGGAAGCATTTTTGAAGCAGGTTTTCTATGTTTTAAACAACCCTTGGTGTGAGGAATTTTCAAACTTACGTGAGCCAGAGGAAAAATCCGGTAGATTTAGGGACTGTAAGATAGGCTCTTTTCAAAGGCACAATCTCAATATTGAAAGTTTTCATACTTTAGAAAACTACTTCTTAGGAAGGGAGAAATTTGTTTGCTTTGTTTTTTTAATGAGGTCATCTTAACATTCAGTGGGAGTGAAATACTTGAGAGTTTCAGAGTTAAGTTGGGGTTTTAATTTTGTGGGACTTCTTGCGTTTTGTTTTGTTTTTTTACATGGGATTTCAGCTGCCTCAGAAATCTTCATCCTGTATCTGCTGGAAGATCCATAGCATATCGACTTTTACAGGGGTGGAGTTGAGACCTCGTAGTTTTCCGAGATGTTTTACCCGTCCTTAATTGGATTGAGACTTTATTAGGGCTCACATTTATGAAGCTATTTTGGCATTTTGTCCTGGGGAACAGCACCTAGTGAAACTTTTCAAAGTAGGCTTGTGCATTAACTAATATTATAGAAGTCAGTCGGTAAAAGGAACTCAGGCACTCCTGGCACCACAGCAGATGCCTGTATCTTTGGAGGCCCCAACTGCTATTAAAATCTGCCTGTTGGGACTGCAGAAGAGAAACTGCATTCACCACAGGGTTAGTCCTTTAAAACAGTGTCTGAACAGTGATGGTGCCATCATCTGAGGAGGAAGCCCTAGGGAGTTTAATCAGAATGTAAACAACTGCTAGCCATTCTCCCAACAGTGGGAAAAATAGTAGGTTATGTGAATGAAAAGGATAATTTGAATTACAAGCAGATTAGTTTTAAGGTTCCAGTGTGGTCAGAGTAAGGGAAACCACTTCCCCCTAAAAACAAATACAACTTGCTTCTTTAGAAGCTATTTTGATCTGGTAATTAGGTGGGTTTTTTTGATACTTGTTACAAAAGATTATTAGATGTTGAAGGCTTTTATAAATCCTGTTCTCTGAGTTGCAATAAGTTGGCAAAAACTTTTTTTTAATATATGTAGTATGCTTGAAATAATATAAACAAAATTGAAATTGATGTTTGAAATGATATAAACAAAATATACTCCAGAAGTTATGGGCCAGATCTGTCATTGGGTATTCTAGGTGGAATACACTGCTGCAGGTATCAGAAGCAGCACATAAACGTGGGGTTTCACTGAGCAGCGACGCCTCTTAGGATTGCCAATAACATTTTTCATTCCTTCTCTTTGCTGTCATGCTTCAGGAAATATACGAAGATTGAAGTATTTAACAAAATGCACACAATATATTAGTGCTTCAGAAATTTGAGATTGTTTTTACTTTGTAGTTCCCTCTGGTATTTGCAACCTAAGTACTACTGCGTTGTGCTGGTACTTGAGAGTAGAACTGATACTGTATGAAACTGCAGTATGACAAACAGGATGTTAAAAGTTTTGACTGTCCAACAAATGAAAAAAAGGCTTAAACAGTCATAATATTTTAAATAATATATTGTACCTTGCCTTTTTACCTCAAAATCTTACATTGCTTAGTTAAAACTTTCCTCTAGCACCATGAGGACAGGAAGTCTTTCCAGACAAGAAACAAGAGTTTGATTTGCATTGAGCAACTAGAGAGCCAGGAACCTATGCAATACAAAAATTAGTCTGTTGACTGTTGGACATGAAAAAAACAAACGAGATCAAGTGTTACTTTCAAAAATAAAAAAAGTAGGATTTCAATAATGAGTTAGTAATATGCGTACAACTTGTTTGCTGCTTTGTTTTGGTATTCTCTTCCAGATCAGAAATGGTTTTATTTAAAGAATTTAGTCTTACTTAACTGTAGTTCAGCTGAAACATTAGCTTGATGATTCATTCATTAGCTGCTGAATATTGTTTCATTTAGCTAGCGACAAACTATAATAAATGTCTCATCAAAGAAAGAGTACTAAATCTGTGTCCAGATTGTTGATTCTTTTGGATACTGTTCATTCTTTTTCTGTTTGCATTTATTCGGCTACATTCTATGAGGTGAAGAGTTGTGGCCTGACACTGCAGTTGTTACTCACAGAACTACATCTTACTGCTAGTGCAGGAGCAAAGATGAGTTGCTTCAACTTGAGTAACACGTTTGCAAGATCAGCAACTCTGATTTGCAGAAAACTGTTCTCCATTGATCCTGCACTGTTCCTACAGTTGGAAGACAGGCATTCCAGGAGTCGGAGAATGTATGTTCTAGAATACTTACTACATTTTTCAAATGTTTCTTTCAAAGGCAACCCACTGAAGGTCGATCCCGTGATGGTGGTTTACGTCTTGGAGAGATGGAACGGGATTGTTTGATAGGTTACGGAGCCAGCATGCTTCTGTTGGAGAGACTGATGATTTCAAGTGATGCCTTTGAAGTGGATGTTTGTGGGCAGTGTGGCTTGCTGGGGTACTCTGGCTGGTAAGTTGTCTAACTGCAGTGCTTTTTGTAAATCATGATGTCCCCTTCTCACTTTGTGGATGTGACATGTTGTATAAGTGCTTGTATTTTCAAAAAATCCCTTGACCTCAAGTGCATAAAGCAAAGTGGCACAGAGTGAATGTGCCTCTGTGTAACAGAACCTAGCCCTTGGTTATAGTGCTTCTCAGTTTTGAAGTACTCACAGACATCGGTTAACAGTCCCATGCACCTTAATCAAAACCAGTGTCAACATTCAAAAGTGGTATTGGGAGAACTGATGCAACAGACAGTTCTTTGCTATGGTCTGATCGAATTTAGGACTAAAGTGAGTGTGTAGTCAGTGGGCTAAGGGTCTCTCCTGCTGTGGAGCAGAGGTATTCTCTTTCACAGCCAGCTGTGCCGGTGGGAAAGGTTACTTCGTGCTGTATGCTGCCTCCCTTCCCACCTTTGCAGGAGATTAGCAAACCCCTGATTCTGTACATCATCCATTTTTTAAAAGGGGAAACTAGCTGTGTCAATGTCCTTGATGCTTCTGACATCGGAAATGAGATTACTAGCGAGGCTAGTCACAGATCTTCCTGGTACGATCACATGTTGAACCTCGGAAGGCTGAAGAGAGAGAATGGGCACAGAAGAATGGGAGAAGAAGCAACATCTCCTGTTTTCTTGTTCTCCAGCTCTGGAGTTCATAATCACATGCATAGTGCTTTCTTGGACTGTGCCCCTGCCAAATGGCTTTTGCTTGGTAGTCTTAAAAACAAGGAGCTTCTCTTCGAAGTCGGACAAACACACCAGTCCCACCTTGGAGCCTGAGAGACAAGCAGCTGTCTGCTTGGAAATGCAGTTGGCTTCTGACCAACTCCTTTGTCCCTAAGAAATTTATCTCTAGACTAGCTAATGATCTTGCTGTCTTACTCTGCATCCTAAGCCAGTACTGAGTTTATCTCCTGAAAACAAACTGGTTTTCTGTGTAGGGGAAGCATAAAACTGGATGTCAAAACTATGTGGAGCTCACCATGGGTAACACTATGGGCTTTGCTCTTAACCGTCTTTTCTCTACAGTAATTTTGAGATGCTAGATTTAAAGTTGCCCTGTAGCATGGTGGAAACACACCACTATTATTGGAAGTTGGAGAAGCTTCTTTAGAGGTGATGGAAATGTTTTGCTTTCGCTTAATTTTGGTTTAGCCAGGCACAGAAACATGCTTGTGAGACGAATAGGAATTTATGAGATACAAAGTTCTTGCAAGCTCAACAATGTGAGTTCAAGTTACAAGTTACTCCAATATTTATGACATTGGAAGATGGGGAGTTGGACGCGGAATGAGACAGGTTAATTTCTAAATACCTTAAAAGAACATTGTTGGAAACTTGCTGCATCTTGGATATCAGTATCAATCTATTGAGAGATGCAGGAAGTTGGACTTTATTCACGTCAGTGCTTCAAGAGTGATTTTTCCATGACAATGAAGTAGGGAGGTAAGGTGTGTTCTCAGTTCGTGGATGTGTAAAAGTGACAGCTACCATTTCTGCCCTTGGTCAGACCTTTCTTCTGAAGCATGTGGCTTCTGGCCAGAAACCAAGCACCACGTTCGTCTGCTAGTAGCAGCGGCAGTTCTGCTCTTTGTGGAGCAGAAGTTCAGACAGAGGTAGGTAAACACATGTGAAATCCAGGGGGTAGACAGGGCCTACTCTGTGCATCCTGTTGTGGTTGGTGGTTTTCAAATGGGCGTTGTCCTTCTGGCTTTTGTGCAGTAAGTATTTCTGAGTACTGTTTTTCTTGAGTGTGTGTACACTGTATGTCACAAGTGAGGCCCTTTTCTGATATAGGTCTCTTAAAACTACAGCAGTGCAAATAACAATTGAAGGAAGTTGTCTGAAAGGAAGAGCGTGCCATAAGTCAACCAACCAACCCCTTCTAACTGTGTAAAGCACTGCCTTAAACTCACGTGCGGATGTAGCTCAGTTATTTTTTTATAAGACCTTAGCTTTCAGAGCAGTCCTTGAAGATTTTCAGAGATCACAGGCAGTGACGGTGCCTTGAAGAAAATCAGGAATTTGAACTTCAGAAATAGTATTAAATTTTATTTTTAAGATGTTGTAAATCTATTTCGTATTTTGAAGTTTGTAAACGAAGTTTAGTGACTCTTTTTAAATAACTGTGAAAACAACTCTCTCAGACAGAGCCAGACATTCTTGCGATCTGATTCTGTGAAAAGCTGTCTGAAGTGTGAGAGCAATCAGTAAGAGGTAGCTTCTGCTAAATGATGCGCTGTGTCTACCGGTAGCTGAAGCGAGTGGCCCTATAATGAGCGCCACAGGAGAGACCAAGTCATTAAGAGAAACTTCCAAACGGGCCTTTTCAGTGATTCTGGTATTAATAAGACATTGCTGCAAGAAACCTTTTAGAAATATATTGTTTGGTGGCTAGTGTTAAGGGCACTTGTCTTGAGGAAGATGAGCCCTTCCTCCAAGACAAGGACCAGCCACTGGCTATGTTTTTCTGCTGGATGGTAACGGCTGATCAGTGCTGGGGCCTGAACTGGTGCTTTCACAGGGGAAGGGGACTGTTGCGGCAGTGACAGAATTTGTCCCTGTGAGAAATATAGCATAAACTTACTGTGACATGCCAGTTCTATGTAAATTTTCCAATTTTGCTGTTGTACAGGTGCTCAGGCGCAGGACTCCACTGAATGCAATGAGCAGAATTTGGTCCTTTTTTAATGATGAGAAGTTATTGCAATCCCTGAGTCTGTAAAACATACATGAAGAAAAATTTTCTTTCTGGTCTAGATTCAGCCTTGGCACAGTTGCCTTCTCCTGCCCAGTTTAGTATCAGTTCTAGTACCACGTGATCTTCCAAGTACTTCGGTTTCTGTGATCTGTTTGACAGAGCTTTGTGCTGACTGCACGTTAACCTTTCCGGGTGATTCCCACCCGAGTACAAAGGAGGCCCAGGACGGTGTAGCTTTGAGCCTGGCTGTAGCAAGTAATCTCTGCTCCTCAGTCCCTAGTAGCTGTAGTCAGATGCCAGACATCTGCTCATAGCAGAAAAATTGTGCCTCATCAGGCTTCCAGGGCTTGCAGGGCTGCTTCTGTTGAGAACAATTGCTTGTTGTGGTATCAACGGAAAATGGCTTCTGTTTAGGTCACTTCCTCCCACCATAAAAATGTACCTACCCCTGTAAGTTTGGATTAGGGGAGTAGTTACAAACCTGCAGTTGAGGTCTATTCTGTTATAAAGACATGCTAGGTGGACATTTCCACTGTGTAATGGTGTCTACAGGATAAGCCATCTTCAGCTCGATCAGGTTGTCCAGCCTGGCCTTGAATGTTTGCAGGGATGGGGCATCTACCACCTCTCTGGGCAACCTGTACTAGTGTTTCACCACCCTCATGGTAAAAATGTCTTCCTTCTATCCAGTCTAAATCTACCCTCTTTTAGTTTAAAACCATTACCCCTTGTCCTATTGCTACAGGCCCTGATAAAAAGTTTGTCCCTGTCTCTCCTATAAGCCCCATTTAAGTACTGGAAGGCTGCTGTAAGGTCTCCCTGGAGCCTTCTCTTCTCCAGGCTGAACGGTCCCAACTCTCTCAGCCTTTCCTCGTAGGAGAGCTGTTCCATCCCTCTGACCGTTTTTGTGGCCCGCCTCTGGACCTGCTCCAACAGGTCCATGTCTTTCCTGTGCTGAGGGCTCCAGAGCTGGACACAGTACTCCAGGTGAGGTCTCAAAGACATTTAGACAAATCCAAAGCAATTACTGGGAATAAGCGAGGCTTTGTTCCTCATCGTGAACTGCAGAAATGTAACTAAGACTTCTGTACCATTGGTTGAAAGCTTTCTTGGTTTAAAAAAAACCAACCAAACAAACAAAAAAAAACCCCAAGTATGGAGCATGTGGAGGTCCAGGCAACCACAGTTTTCTTGGAAAATAACCAGGTCTTCAACATGCTCTGTAAATATGTCTGTAAAAGAGAAGTACCAGAGTCTGAAAAAGTAACTGGAAGACTAATGCCAACTCTCATAACCAAGAGTCTTATTAACACTAACCAACTTTATTGGACCTGTCCCCGTTCACTTCCACGTGCTCTAGGTCAAGTTCACTGGTAACAGAAACAAGTGACTAAGCATTGGCTTTATTGTAGATGTTGATTCTGTGTTCTGTACTTCAGAAGCATGTAGGGATTTTGCTAATTCTCTGTTATGTGGATCTTCCAACTGTTATGACTTTATGCCAGAAATACAAATTTGAAACCCAGAAGCAAAAGAAGAGCTTTGTTAGACCATTAGGGAGTGCTGAGTCACTCTGTTTTCCCAAGGGCCTGGCTTTCTCAACTCTCCAGAACCAGAGATGGAATGTACAGGAGAAAGAGGCATTAGGGAGGTTGTAAACTGATATTTATAAGAAAGATTTTTAATTTCTTTGTGTGTACACAGAGTGTGAAATCAAATAATTTAAAGAGTTGCTACACAACTGAATTTGAGTGCTGATACTGGAAAGATGGCTGAGTGACCAGCCTGTCTGTTCCTTACATAGTCAAGGTATATCTATATGACAAAAAATCCCTTTCCTCCAGAATTTTAAGATCATTATTTGAGTAACGAGTGTAAAGAATACCTGTTAAAGCAGTTTTTACTGGTTTCCCGTCTCTACTAAAGCTTTGGCTGTTCATGCAGAGAGCCATAAGATGAGAGATGCCTCTTTTCTGAGCTACAAATATGAACTGATTTGATACATTATCGGGTGAAACTGCGTATAAGGAAAAAAAACTAAGTGTGAACCTTCTTTCTTCCTGTCTCTCTTTTGTGACACATACGTAAGATGGAAACCGGAGCATTACCGATGTTTTCAGAAATACTTTGCTTTGTTCACCTCCGTTCTCTCATTATGCAATGCTGAATTTTTGTTGGCAGTTAAGTCAGTGGTGAAGAAGTAAAAGTCCGTCCTGTTACCTGCTGAGCACTGTGATTCTCCCCAAGAAAAGTGCAGGTTTAACTTAAGCCTCTATTGACTTCCATCAGATTATTTAAGGGCATAAAGTTATGACTTGCTTAAGTGCTAAAATGTGTCTCGAGCACTTGATTCTTTCTAGGACTGAGCCCAGTGTGTACATGCAGGTGGACAAAGAAACCAGTGGATAGCGGCAACTGTGGTTTTCTGTGAAGCTTCATTTATGCACCAGCTCTGACTTTCTTTTTGTTTGTTTCCCTAGGTGCCACTACTGCAAATCATCATGTCATGTGTCTTCTCTGCGCATACCTTATGCCTGTAAACTCTTATTTCAAGAACTGCAGTCAATGAACATCATACCTAGGCTAAAACTAGCGAAGTACAATGAATGAACAAGATGAAGAAGATGGGGAAAAAATACTTTACAGACACTGAAATGCAGCATATAGAACTGGAAGATTTTTTTTGGTGAACAGGAATAACTTTAAAACCGGAGTGGGTAGAAGGGAGGTGCAAAATAGTTAAGAAATCTTGTTTACATATCCTACCTGTTTTGAAGTTGACAGGGGAGACTCTGTTGGTAGAATACACTAGGAGCAGTTCTGAAAGCCTTGATTAGTCTGAGTGAACAGGACATGTGGGAATTGTGGAGTAAGGCCATGATCCAGCAAAGCACTCGCATCACTTCAAACAGCCCCATGCTTGATTTTGAGAAGTGCTTTGCCGGACTAGGGCTTAATCTCAACTGAATGCACATCGTATTGACAGAGATTAAAAACGTTTTCCAGACAAGCGGAATATGAAAGACTAATAAATATTTTAAATAAATACTGCCTGGATGTGTGTTAATGGTTGTGTAAGGGCGGTAAAGCCTTCCTATAGTATCTGAACCGTTTTCCTGTTCCCAAAGCATTTTGTTAAAGTGTTAAAATTTTGTGAAGTCGTGTCAGGTTTAGAGAAATGCAACTACTTTCTCAAGAAGTTGAGATGTTTTGAGTGGTATTTCAGTATGGAGCTGCATTTGTGTGCAAGCAATGGTGTGGTTATACTGTCAGTCTGCTTTCAGCTCGACGCACGCAGTTTCCGTGAAGTTCAAGGGAGGTAACTGCACATGCACCAAGTGCACGACACGGCTTACAGATACCCATTCTATTCCTAGGTACTGATGTGTGCTGTCCTCGGACTTTAGAACTTTTTTGAAATATGGACATGGCTAAACCTACATGGCTAAACCTTTTTTAAAGAAACAAAACAAAGAACTGTGAAGAAGAACAAATCCTCCGCTGACAGCAAAGCAGGTTTGAACAACCTGAAAGGATTTAGAAAGGGAACAGCTGTATTTTTTCATGAGATCTAAGGCCTAGAACTAAAGCAGTGGATGAACGAAGTCACTTAGTACCCTAAACTCACTTGAGCCCTTACTCAGCAAAGCACGTCGTTAACTTTCTAAGCAAAAGGAGTAGTCCCACTGAAGTCAAGGTGAAGTATGTGTGTGTTCAGGTGCTTCAGAGAAAGGCAACGCTGTGGGTCAGTGAGGATGCAGAACGCTGCCTGTGATCTGAAAGTCCCGAGGTGCTCTTTGGCTCCTCGTACGGCTGAATTGCGCATGCCGATCCTGACGCTGTTCTTCCAGTCGTGCTGCTGCTCAAGAAGCACGGGTAGGCTTGCTTTTTAAGCTTCTGCCAAATTGCTTAAACTAGTAGTTTTGTGTCTGGGCTTACAAATGAAGTCTGAAGGGATAGATGTTACTTTTTTTTTTTTTTTTTGCATGACTAATGACAACACAGATGTCAACACAGTGCATTTGGATTGGAAAAGCTCTTGAAGCACCTCTACCAAGATCTGAACAGCTCAGGGTTGTTTAGAAAGAGGTGTAACGGTGTGATGCGCTGCGTCGCGCTGGAGGCAGAGGTTAACCCGAAGCCCCAGCAGAATGAACCACCTTGCTTTGGTCCCTGCGGCTGGCACGCCAGCAGAGGGAGCGAGCCTCCAGGGCTGCGGCACCGGGGGGAGTTCGGCGTCAAGGGAAGGAGGCAGAGGGTGGGCTGTTCTTGCCAGCTGCTCCTCTTACCTGATCTCCGAGGTTAGGTTGTCTCCTTCTCTGTCGTCTTCTCTCTCTTGTCTCCTTCTCTGGAGATATTCAAGACCCGCCTGGACAAGGTCCTGTGCAGCCTGCTGTAGGTGACCCTGCTTTGGCAGGGGGTTTGGACCAGATGACCCACAGAGGTCTCTTCCAGCCCCTGCCATTCTGTGATACTGTGATGGTCGGAGCTACAGGACATTAAAGACTAAGCAATGTGTACAATTACACCTGCAGAAATTTAAGCAGGCTCAGCGGAGGTGGAGAGGAGGAGCAGAGGAGCGTGTTCTTGAGGTACCCCGTTGAGAGAACAGGTCTACGTGCAGCCCCGAGGGGCAACCTTGCAGCTAGTTTACCTCAAGCTGACAAAACCTTTTGGATAGTTTTTGAGCAGGTTCTGTGAGGGTGAAGGAAATCCTCTGTAGCTGAAGTTTAGGGAGAAAGGGGCGACCTTAGCCATGATGGATCCAGTAGAACATAGAAACTAGACGTGTCTGGCAGTGAGGGTCACACACTATCGACTGCTCTGGTGATACCTGCATTGGTTCCATTTCCACATCGCTGCTGTCTGACCTAAGCCCGTGCGTACACCGGAGACTTATCTGAGTGCAAGTTTGAGTTGAAACTCTGACTTTTTGCCTCTCTTTAAGAGGCTACCGATGTTCCATCATAATAGACACCGGCAAGGAATCTCTTGGCAATGGAATAAGTGTGACATAACCAGCAGCAGAAACAGAACCAACAGCTATGGGTTCCCGGAATGTGGGTGGTCAAAGCAGCAATTCAAGGAAGGAGTCCTGCTGCAGCCAGGAAAAAATTGTGATGCATGGAGTGGTGAGGTCCTCGGAAGCGCAGAGTTGTCACCCTGCTTTCCTCTGGTGAGCCTCATCTTTGCAACCCTTTGAATTATCTTTTCCTAGCCAACCTCCCCTCCCCCCCTTTTTATACAGTGGATGCCTTCACAAAGAGGTCTCCTGTCGGCTAAGGGCCGTGCTGCTGTAACTAGGCTTGCCCAAACCAACCCTGCCATGAGACTGTCTTAACTGCTGAAAGAGATACGATATTCTGAACAACATTTGACAAAACGTTCAGGCTTTATCACGCAGAGCTAGAAAACTGCCATGAAGTTTTCATTCCCTGGCAACTTCTTTGTCTCGCTGGTTAGCGTCCAGGAGAGGCTCTCTGGAAATGCTGTTCGGCATGAAGGTCACTAGCACCAGTCCCCACTGAAACGCAGAATAAATCCACTTTTGGAGGTAAGCTAGGGGTGTGTGCTGCTGTTGGAAGAGACATCTAACTGCATGTAGTATGTTTAAGTTGCTGTTTACTTTGCAGATAAAAGATTAAATGCTATTAAAAGCTAGACACATTTACAGGCCTAGAATTCAGTAATCTAGTCTATTATTTCACTGCAAAACAAAGGCATTAATTAAAAGCCACCCCTTCAAACACCGTACAGCTGTACTGTTGCCTTGTGAGAAATGGACTCGAGCGGGGGATGGGCTGCAGGATGCTGTGGGGCAGAGCGACGCGCAGGTCTGCTAGCCAGTTCTGGAACTGTGGGCAAGGTAGGGCGCTTGGTCAGAGTTTGGAAAAACAGCCTCACTTCAAGTCATTTACATAACACAAGTGTTTTACTTTTTTTTTTTTTTTTTTTAAGATAAAAAAGTTTCTATGTTTCTATGTT
>Ga0065711_1007021_pt1 | contig 25951 bp, 16 predicted proteins | sample Hoacrofraction12_FD_59098 | JGI IMG/M metagenome (GOLD analysis project Ga0065711, IMG submission 59098) | Hoatzin crop microbial communities from Cojedes, Venezuela - Epithelial fraction 12 v2 (version 2) | ecosystem: Host-associated > Birds > Digestive system > Esophagus > Crop | place... | reverse complement strand
ATTTAAAATATAATTCGATTTAAAATAGAATTCTTTGAACTGTAGCACAGAATCTAGATTGCTCAGAGGTTTATTTTCATAGAAGACTTATTAAAAGAGATAAAGGGATCACGAATGTATAAAAGAAAACCAGCTGACCATCAGTATGTTTGATCAGCATGGATCATGATCTGGAGAAGCCATCTTGTTTGTAAATATCCTTCTTCTGCTTTTCAGACTATTGATCCCACACTAAATTCTAATCAAGGAAGTCTTTTCACAGAAGAAAATGAACAGTACTGGGCCATGCTCTTGGTGCATGCAGCTAATGAATCCCAGTTTCCTGACAGATATCTTCTAACTTGAAAAAATGTAAATTGAATTTGTACAAAGGTTGGCATAACAAACACAGATTAGATTAGTAGTCATTCTGAAATTATAGTTCCTGGTTTTAGAGAGCAAAAATAATACTATTGAGACAGAGACTCCACAAATCTGTTTTAAAATGCATTGACACAGCCTTCCTCTCTTCTTTCTCCAAAACAAGCTTCAGTAACTGTTCATTGCCTACCAATCAAGTATGCGTCTTGAAGAATTTGTAATAAGCAAAATTAATGAAAATATACAGGCCTATAACATGTCCAACAAGTAAATAATTTGTAACCTTTTTTTTTAGGGCCACTTTGTTTTGACTTTCTGAAAATTTCACACAAGTTCAGCTTCCCTGAAAAACATGTGTAAGAAAAATATCTGATTTTTCTACAGAAAAGGAATAGGATTTATCATACCAGCTGTTGACACTGCTGTTGCAAACTTAAAGACAACAATGACAGCAGAACATACAAGTAGTTCCCTTTGAAAAGAGTTTCTGGCCTGCATTAGGCTGCCTTTTAGCGTCAGTTAAAAAGCATTCAAAATTTCCTTCCACAGTATTTCCTAGTTAATTTAGCAAAAGCAAAACCACCACTTTTTATAGCAAACAAGGGAGGATAGTATATATGGAGGAAGGGCAATAGTCACATACAATGATTAGCAAATGGACTATGTTAAAAGGTGACAGGGCTATGATTCCATAGAACAATAAAAGACTGAAAAAAATTATGGATCTAGAAATAAGAGAAAACTTCAGTTGTTCTTGAAATACTGTCTACAGTCAATGTTGGTTTCTGTTATTGCAAATAAAGCAGGCAATTTATGATTTTTACAATGCTTCAAATGTATCACATACTTATGGAACAAATTTGCTGAGTAGTTCCTTTAAAGTTCCTCCATGAGGAAAAGAGCCAAAACATAACAAACCCCTCCACCCTCAAAAAGAAAACCACATCCACCCTGTTCTTTGTTTTTGTGAACAGATGTACTGAGGGAAATAAGAAGTCCTACTTCTTTGCATCCATATTTCCTTTACGGATATCAGAATGATAATGCAACATAAAATCTGTCAGAATTAACTCACCCAGCATTTTGAGACCTCCCATTACACAAAGTAACCCTTTCAGACAGTGCAACCTCTCATCCACATCTTATATTAAAATCCCTCTTCCAGTGCATTTGCTATTCCGATAAACACACTGCTTCCTAAGACCTAAAACTATCAGCCTGATACAAATCAGAGTGTCCTGACAAATGAGAACATGAATATTTTGTCAGGTCCCACATCTGTACCAATAATTCAATGTGCACCATAATGCACTCTAGCTCTGAGGTCCACCGGCATGGAACTGCCCAGGTCTGTTAAATTCTCCTACTCTCTGAAACATCAGAGCCACAATCAGGCTGCTGACTGGAAATTATCCCTAAGCCTGGGAAGTGACTGGCAAATTGAGAGGTGCCCTGGCCAAAACTGTGAGAGGGAATGCTATAACAAGGTAAAAGAATAAACAAATGAGTTCCAGCACCTAGGAAAATTCCCTGTTACTGTTTAATTTACTAGTACCTTGTAATTGTAACATGCAATGACTAGTAAGTCCTTGAGAAATACTTAGAGACAGGCAAAAGAGAGGCGATATTTAGGTTTATGCACATACAGATTGATGAAGGACATTCATGCTAAAAAATTTTAAAAATCTTGTAAAGCATCAAAAGCAACTGTCTCAGGACAGTTATAACACCATATTTAACAAACACAGCTCTCTTGTGTTAAATGTCTTTGACTGGGCCATTTCTGCCTCTGTAGATGAAGCTTTAATAATATAGAAGAAATAATAAAAGGATGCACTTATTCTTACATAACATCATTAATCCAAGACAGATTATTACATTTGTACTTTAAGTCTGTCATTAGAAACCAGGACTGCTTTCACCAGTGTCAGTGAGAATTTCATCAGGACTGATGCTCATAATCAAGAACATATCCGAAGATGTGCTGCTTAAGCCTATCTCAGATTGTGCTACCCCCAGAACTGGGGAGCAGTTCAGGCACTCCATTTGCACAACCACTAGCCTCTCCTTGGTGAAACAGCAGCAGCAGCATGAGCTAATATAGTTGAAAACAATATGGACAAAAAAATAATATTAACTACCAGTAGGTAACTAATCTGATGCAGTTGACTGCATGTTGAGGAGAAAAGCAACTCTGGCATAGGAAGGGTGTCAAGATCACACGTTTTAGATTTTAAAGACACTTATGCAATCACCTCTGATCTTATCTTCACTTTGACCTTCTCTAAATGTCATATTTCATAGAACCATAGAATCATAGATTCATAGAATCATAGAATCATAGAATCATAGAATGGTTTGGGTTGGAAGGGACCTTACAGATCATTTAGTTCCAACCCCCCTGTGATGGGCAGGGACATCTTCCAATAGACTAGGTTGCTCAAAGCCCCATCCAACCTGGCTGTGAACACTTCCAGGGAGGGGATACCACAGCTTCTCTGGGCAACCTGTTCCAGTGTCTCATCACTCTCACAGGAAATAATTTCTTCCTTATATCTATTCTAAATCTACTCTCTTTTAGTCTAAAGCCATTACGCCTTGTCCTATCACTACATGCCCTTTCCAAAAGTCTCTCTCCAGCATTCTTGTAGGCCCCCCTTCAGGTACCAGAAGGCTGCTATAAGGTCTGCCTGAGGCCTCCTCTTCTGCAGGCTGAATAACCCAACTCTCTCAGCCTTTCCTCACAGCAGAGGTGTTCTGATCTTTTTTGCGTCCCTCCTCTGGACCCACTCCAACAGGTCCATGTCTTTCTTGTGCTGAGAGCTCCAGAGTTGGATGCAGTGCTCCAGGTGAGGTCTCACCAGAGCAGAATAGAGGGGCAGAATCAACTCCCTCGACCTGCTGGCCACGCTTCTTTTGATGCAGCCCAGGATACGGTTGGCCTTCTGCGCTGCAAGTGCACATTGCTGGGTCATGTTGAGCTTCTTGTCAACCAACACCCCAAAATCCTTCTCCTCAGGGCTGCTCTCAATTCATTTTCTGCCCAGCCTGTATTTGTGCTTGGGATTGCCCCGCCCCACGTGCAGGACCTTGCACTTGGCCTTGTTGAATCTCATGAGGTTCGTACAAGACCACTTCTCAAGCTTGTCCAGGTCCCTCTGGATGGCATCCTTTCTTTCCAGCGTGTCAGCTGCACCACACAGCTTGGTATCATCAGTAAACTTGCTGAGGGTGCACTCAGTCCCACTGTCCATGTCACCAGCAAAGATGATAAACAGCGCCTGTCCCAATACTGACCCCCGCGGAACGTCACTCTTCACTGGTCTCCACCTGGACATCAAGCCATTGACTGCAACATTTTGAGCGCAACCTTCCAGACAATTCCTTATCCACCAAGTGGTCCATCCATCAAATTTATGTCTTTCCTATTTAGAGAGAAAGAAAGGTGTCATGCAGGACAGTACCAAATGCTTTACACAAGTCCAGGTAAATTACATCCATTGCTCTTCCCTTATCCACCAATGCTGTAATCCTGTTGCAGAAGGCCATCAGATTCATCAGGCATGATTTGCCCTTACTGAAGCCATGTTGTCTGTCACCAGTCACCTCCTTATTTTCCATGTGCCTTAGCATAGTTCGTAGGAAGATCTGGTCCACAATCTTGCCAGGCACAGAGGTGAGACTGATTGGCCTATAGTTCCCTGGGTCTTGCTTTTCACGTTTTTTAGAAATAGGGGTTATGTTTCCCTTTTTTCAAGCAGTGGGAAATTTACAAGACTGTGGTATACATTTGTAAATGTAGTCCTTTCTACATGGACTACGTGGATGGAGCAAAACTCCTTATCATATGCAATTGTAAAAAAAAGATAGAATTTGACTAATTAAAATACATTTGTAATCAGTGATGATTTTTCTGACATTTGACCAACTAAAATACATTTGTAGTCAATGTTGCAAACAGAGTTTTAAGTAACATAACTTACCTCTGAGTAATACTTTTTTAATCCTTGGTCCTAAAATATTTATTACACAAATGACAGGCAAGGTCAATAGTAAATTTCACTTTATAAACTCAAGTTTGAGACATAAAACAAGAATTCTTAAACCCAGGATAAATGAAAATGCTTAACTTCAGCTTGCTGCATCTCTGCTCTACCCTATGGAGATAACAAGGTAAGATTATAATTTTAATTGGTCCAATAAAGTCGACTTGTATTATGGTAAAAGCTAGATCAAAGCCAGTCTGCCAGTATCAACACCGAGACAGCAGTAGCAGCCCCTGCAGCAAAGCAGTCAACACCATGAATGCAGGTTGCCATATGCAAGGCAATCCTTTAAGCACTTCTATTTATTGGTTTGCAAAGACCTTCGTCTGCTGAAGCTTCATCAATATCAAGCACTTTTTAGAGACATAGGAAAAAGCAGAATATATGGGAAGACCAGAGAGAAAAAAATGACCATTCCTTCCCCTTTGTGTAAATGTTGAAACGGAGTTTCCAGCATTCTTTCTCATAAATTCTTCCATTTATTTTGTAATCAAGTTCTGAATGACTTTATTACATCTTGTGCTATCTGCTGGTTCTGTCTTGTTTTACAATGATTTATAAGTGGGAGTTAAAAACAAAGTAAGATGGCAATATATCCCTGGCAGGTAAGTAGGAAAAGGAGTGTACTTGATCACCACAAAAGCTTCCTTCATTCTGAAACAAAGAGAAAGATGGTTCGTACATGAAGTACCTCTTCATTTCTTTCAATGAGGTCATCTCCTTATTGCCTATATCTTACTTCTAAGAATCAGCTTGGCTCTGAACTCTGAAGTCACCCTGCCTTCTTGACTGCAGAGATGCTCTGAATCAGCTCTGGAAATCTCCCTGCTGCAGGAGCCTCTAACACTGGTATGTCCACCTACCTAAAGGAATTTGTAGGATCCCTGTTCCTAAAGCACGGCAGCACCTCTTACCACCATCTGACATAGCAGTACTGCAGTAGTCGCTTTACTGATGGGTAAAGCCTTCTCACAGAAGCTCCCCTAGGTCAGGCAGGAATTCTGCAAAAAAGCAGCGAAGCAAAGCTAACACTGGTACCTCTCAGCTTAGTGCTCTAACGCTTAGCTCCTAAGGTTTTACTAATGAATTTGTAAAAATCTCTGAACCCTCTACCTCTTTTGCACTCTACACAGACCAGCTGCATGGAACCCATCTTCGGTACAGCAGAACTAAGTCCTGCTTGAGAGGCAAGGAGTGCAGCCAGATTTCTAAGGCTATATCTGTATTGCTAGATAAAGCCAGGCCAGAGAGCAACCTCAAACACTGGACCCGTGGTTGTCCACATCACTTCATTATTGCCTTGTTCCTACATCTGCTTTGGACCATTCAAAGTAGCTTCCTATAGGATGTAACTTCTCCAGGGGGAACTAGTTCTGAGCCATCCACACTGACTTGAGACCAGTCCCCAGCTCGTTTTGACTTCATGTTCAGACAAAGCCTCAGTGACCACTTACAGCTTGATAAACAGCTTTACCTTAAACATCAGGAAAGTGTATTGGAGACCACACTCCACTCAGTAAGACAATAAGGACAAAATTTTGGGGATTTTCTCCTCCCTGTCCTCAAATACAACAAAATGCTTGATCTTATTATATACCCCTAGAGTGCTAATATAGCCTCCTTGAATACTTCTCACCTCATGGGAAGTATTTCTCTGCTGCAAAATGTTTTTTTTTTTTCATTTCCCCTTATGAAAATGTAACAGTCGTGTTCCAAAGCTCATCCTGTATGGTGTCAGCAGTCAAGCCTCATGTTTCACTGCTGTACAAGTGTCTGTTGTAAGCAGTTGTCTCATGATTAGCAAGGAGAACTTTCCAATCCCCAAGTCGGATGACATGCTGCAGTTGCAGCAAGGCTGCAGACTGCATATACACAATCTCCACATCCCAGTTTCCTTGAAAAGCAAAGCTGTGCTCACAGCCTAGGTAGGAGCAAGAGCAAGTTCTCATCAAAGAAAAATCTGGGTAACTGGTAGATCAGGACTTCAGTTTGCACCAGTGCATGCAACAGAAAAGAAGTGTGAATGCAGCCTTATAGAGCTCAAAATACTGAGAAGTCTGGGAAAGCAACCACAAGAAGCGGTAAGCTCCTACTGTGTCTGAAAAACTAGGTCTTATTTGTGTAACACATATTTACACCTATTTCACAGGCAGTTTGTGCCGTGCTTTCAGAGCTCCAGATTAAGATCCTCCTAGAAACACAAACTGTACTTGTTATATCTCTCTTTTAGGGTCTGGTACCACCATAGAATTAAAAAAAAAAAAAAAAAAAGTTTTAGTGCTTATAATTGCAGACAAGTCTCCATCATAACACAACAATGACATCAAATAAGATCAGAAACAAAAAAACAGAAAAATAAGTGAAGTATACAAATATCTTTCTGCTTTATTTTGAAGTGACACCATTACTCAGTCTCTGAGAATCTACAAGGGGGAGGCTACCAAATGGATAAAACAACAGAACAGGCACAGTGCTTGGAGTTTCCAAATGCAGGACAAAAAAGTGGAGCAAAGAGAACTAAAATCGCAGGCGGATGTAAAGCAAAACCCAACCTTATGAATAAGTTGTTCCAGTGCGCAAAGTCCTAAGTGCTAGAGCCAGCTTTGCTAAAATACACAAACAGAGCAGTCATTGGAGTTCTTCAACAGTCAAGTCACTTGGAAAAACACAAGCAGCCATAAATCAAACAAGCCACGTGTTTGTGGGCATATTTCACATAGAGGGTGCATTGAGATAGACTTGCAAGGACATGATTACAATAGCCAAGAAACTGAGCTCTTTTTTTTTTTTCTTTTTTAATCTTTGGAAAGCACCTAGAACTTTGTGATTGCTACCCAAAAGCACATAGTTACAATAACAACAGCAAATGTGTAAAGACTAAAAAGTATAGCCAAGACAAAGAAGACGAGGAAAAAAAAAATAAAAGGGGGGGAGCAGATTTGAGACACTGTTATGGTACATAAGCACGTAATTTAATCAAAGTACGCTAACCAAAACTAGATTTACTCTATAAACAGCTAAATGGTGCTGGAACTCACTCAAAATCAAATCAAATTTGGATTTCCACCAGGCTGTTAACATCGGTACATAAATACGGAACGAACAGTGACAGGCTCATTTCCATTTCTGGGTTGTGAGTGTTGATAGCTGTATAGCTCTGATGGATAACTGCAGGTACAGGCTAAGAAAGCAGGGGAAAATAATTATTACAAGCAATCACATGCTAGTCCTCAGAATAGTAGATTAACCTGAAAGGCAAACTTGGCAGGGCACACTCCCATAACTATGAAAACCAGGCAGGTATCAGCAGACTCTGCTGTTGTAGTACCATCACTCTTTTGATACAAAGGCTATACTGCAATGATAAAATTCAAAATCAGAGACACAAAGATGATTGTCAGCGAAAGCATGTGAAAAAAGTAATGAAAATCAAGTAGCCACAGCAAAAGTAGAATTTACTAAATTCTTTAGTAGGCGGGACAGTAAGTACAGGTACAATGAAAGAGCTATGGGTATTAAAAACACATTATAATGCTTCACATTGTGTTAAACTACTTTGTCCAGTGTCTAGAAAGTGATTAAAGCTCCCTACACACAGCAGTGTGTAATGAAAGCTCTCCAGAAGCCTAAAACTGTAAGAAAGGTGCTGTTCTGGGTTACAATGCTCCTTCCTACCACCTGAGCTCTGCTGCTGAACATAGCCAAAACTCAGATATGGCCAAACTAAAGTGCTGCAAGAACACGCGTACAGGCAACTTTGAATTTAGCGTGAAGGAAAAAAATCTCAGCCACTTTGTTACAAAACATTGTAATCCTATCATCTACATTTTGCACAACAGTATGGCATCTATAGCACTCACACCGCAGATGGGAAATTTGGGTTCAGCTCCTTGATCAGCCTAGGAGGATTTAAACCTGCATCTTTCACCTTCAAGGCAACTGCACCAATTTTTAGACTAGACACGCTCTATCTTGTCTCTAGTCATCTGCTGAAATGAAGAGTTGAAATACTGTCACATTTAATTTAGTAGAAGCACTATAACTGAACTCTAGAAGCCAGGGCATCACCCAAGTGGTCTGTGCATTAGGAGTCAGAAGGAAATAATATAAGCGTCAGCCAAAGTAACCAAACAAAGTTAGCATAATTTTTCAATTAAAACCATAAAGCTCTGTTCTGTATTATATCATGCAGGGAGATGCCACCAAACTGGAGTACAAAACCTTCACTTTGTTCAGACCATTTTCTTCATAGGACTGAACTGTGGAGGTTATTCATCAAGACTTTAGAAGAATCCTTGACAAAACCATCACTAAAATTCAGTACTTACTAACCCTTCTCTGTGTCCATTCCTCCAGATCGTAATGCCCCATCAAACTATCAACCTTGCTGAACTTCATTGTCCAGTTCTATTAAAGCATGACATATAGAATGATAGATGAAAAAAATGCCTCTATTCATCTCATTTTTATTAATTTTTAAATCTATTCACAGAACAATAACTGTGGTCTGCAAGTCACAATAGCAACACAAGCATGCATGCCATCTTCACATTTCTAGATATGTAATTTCAGATCATGAAACCACTGACTTCAGAAATTCAAACAGGCAATACTTGGTAAATGGTTGGAGAGCTAAGAGGAAAACTGGTATGTTCCAGAAAGTGTTGTTTGTAATTCAAAGAGAGAAGCTTGGATATTTGTGTTTGAAAAAAAGTGAGCATTCTTTGTAATGTGATGTATCCACAAGAACGGGTGCGATGTTTAATATAGGTCAAGAGCTCATTTTCTCTCCTCTTCCTGGAGAGTTCCAAGAAAATTAAAGATTTCAATCTGACTCCACCAGAAAACGTTATTTTCTGAATTACAGCCAGAAAGTTCACATTCGTTTGCCAAAAAATAGAAAATTATCCTTATAGTCCAAATATAACAGAAACTATGAAGTAAGTTCTGATAAATCCTATTGCATGATCTAAAGTGATCTCTGGGTAATATTTAGAGGTTGTGTTCCTGTTTGTTATTTTTTATCAGAAATAATTTTTATTAAATATTGTGCGCGCCAAAGACTTTCTTTGCTGTGACCAGAGCACACAATAGCAGTGATGTTACTGCATTGTTCCTTTTACTCTCACCCATCTGTGTCTTTATTCATGAAAACAACATACTCTACTTTTGTTTTCCTTTAACAAAACCCAGGCTTAACCCCAATTGTTGTCATGTGCCTTCATTTCAGTTGGTACTGGTTTTGTTTTTCTTGGACCTAGCAAAAGCTAAAGCATACTGAAACATAGCTTATTTCATGTCAAAATATATTGTGCTGCACATACTAGCTGATCAGGAGTTGTTTTCTCTAAACACTGAAAAGATTTCCTCTTGTTGTTTCAGGATATTTCTAAAACGTGTCTCTGAGCTTAGGGCTAGGCTTTGATTAATGCATGATTTCCTCTTTAAAATTAGAAACAGGAATCATGAGTGATGGTTAATAATTTTCATTTGCTCTTCTGCTCTGTTTTCCAAGCAGTCTAATTAAGGCCTGGTTTCCAAGCTTGATTAGGCTTCTTTTACATCTGACTGCAGTTTGCAGATAGTGCTTCCAGGCAGGAACTCATGCTTATTTGCAGTAAATGGGAACAATCTGGGAAGGAACAAGAAGATTATTTTTTGGGCTTGGTTTTTCTTCCCTTCTTTAATTAGAGAAATCGTAGCGTTTCTTGCAGGAATCGACAACATAATTTAACTATAAATGTCAGAAGTGGAGACACAGTAATGAGGCCCCAAGTCACATTTGCTGAGCTGCATGTTATAGTCATGCCATTGGAGACAGCTGTTTTACACTTTTACCAAGTCTGTTGGATTGCAGGGCACTCAATCTATGCTGTCTGAATTTCACATGTGCCATGAGAGCTGTAAAAGGCCTGTACAAACATCCTAGTTAGTCACTGGGTCTCTGACCTGATGCCTCCTCAGGATATTGAGCAGTGCTGCCTACGCATCCTAGCAGTGGGGAGGATGGATTCTTCTCCTGCTGCCTAAGAACTGTCGCAACAGCAATTCCTAAAATAAGTTCCCCTGCTACTACCATATGATACTGTACATGTGGCTACATGTGATCCACAACACGTGTTTCAAAGACTTGCTCAGTCCTCACCAAAGGAGAAAGTTCCTCCCCCTCACTCTCGCCTTACTGTGTCAGGACACATCTATTTGCTAACTCCAAGGACTTCTCCTCCACCTCTGCAGTGGCATGGCTCTCAGCTGGGTGCTCCCTTCCAGCAGACAGCACTCTCAGAAAGTCGAGTCCCTCTGCTCATCACACTCCTCTGACTCTGTCTCGATCACTGTGTAATGCTTCTGGTACTTTTTAAAAGCTGTTTGCCAGTGACGGTGTATCAAAGAGATCAGATGCATGAGCATTCTTTTAATTGCACATACCTTTCTTTAATAAAGTCCTTGTTCTGACACAGACACGATTCCTATATTATTGTTAATCCTGTATGGGTTTGTTCTTTTTTTTCATGTTGCATCTTAATATAGTTGCTGTTCTGCTGACAGGGAGAAAAAGAGTTAATAGAAATACTTCTTTTTCCTACAAGGAAAAAAAACATATCCTTTCTATTTAAAGGATAAATGCATTTTAAAATAGTTCTATCGGTCAACACGCACTAAAGCTGTTACTAGCGGAGGAAAATCCCACAATTTACAGATGTTAGCTGTCCGATTCAGCATCTCTTATTACTAATTATAGCTTCATGCTCAAATCTAGTAAGCCTTTGGCATAAATAAAAGTAAACATTGTCAATATTAACTAGATCTAGATGATACAGTGTTCATATACTTTATCTAAAGGGGTTGTTCATACAGCACGATCTAGATATTGTTGTTTCTAGTGACAGAAACAGACTGGGACAGATTCATAAGTATCGCATCCCAGGGGCATCCCATGTCATGGCAACTGCTACAGTCTTCTGTGACATGAAATTTAATTAAAATAAGCTTTTGGGATGCTTATTTTAGAAATAGACCTTTGGTTTCAAGGTAATTTGCATCACCACTTTTCCTCTAGTACCATGTTATGCTACTATAATGCCCAGTTCCGATGAAAGGGAGAGGCAGCCTCAGTTTTCTCCTTCTCTCCCTAAGGCTAGAGTTAAGAGTACTCCCAGAGAAAGAGGGACATCAGGATGATCTTTCCCATGCAGTTTGTACATTTGATCTAATAGGCTAAGCCATACGCCAGGATTCAGGGCAGTAGTAACCCAAGGACCGAACTATCCTTTCTTCTTTAGAGGATACAGATCAAGCTATTTCTTGGTCCTCGTCTCTCTCAGCATCATCACCTATTATCTAAATTGAACTCAACACTGTTCAGATGAGGTAGGTGTAAGTGTATTTAACAGATGAAACCACTTCTGTGACTTAGGTAAAGCATAAATGAAGTTTAAATTAATCACTTGGGCACCCATTTTTCTCTCTTAGGTGAAGGCCATACTCAGGGACTGTGTTCCTTTTGCCAGAACGAAGGTGCTATTACATTTGAAGAGTCTCTAATGCTTACATACTGCTTGTGAGAAGACAATAGGAGACATTCTGTGATATTCAGGTGTCTGAAATCCACCAAAGTTATACGTTAGACAAAATTTAGACACTCTGAAGATGCCCCCAAAAAATCTTAAAATGCAAGGTAGCTACAAAACGTCAGTGTTACCTTAACCTTACTTTCCTTTTTCTTTTTTTATCTTTATTGCTTCACTTCCTTTCTCCAGATAAATACATATTATTTAAATTTATTATTATTAAAAAAAATTAAAATGTATTTTTTAAAGATATGAAAACTACAGCGCTATTCTATTACATCTGTGCACAGAAGAAGGAGAACAAATTTTATTGCACATCTCCATATTTACTGGTACATTTTGGTTAAAGAACAACAGGACTACCATGACAGGGCTATATTTTAGAGAGAGGAGAACAAATGGAATAGGAAATGAAGTTCTTCTTGTACTGGAAGGGGAAATTGAATGAAAAAGCAGTTCTTGTTAAACATTTCGGGTGACTTGCTGAAAGATTAATAAATTATGTTATTGTGTTCAGAACTTGCATTTGCATCTAAAAGTCTAAATGGTTTTCTGCCTAACAGTTTGGGGTGTGTTTGGAGAAAATAATCTGTCTGACTTTTGGATGACTCAAACACGTAAGATCCAAGCAACAAAGGTATTGTATACTTTGACACTACACTTCACTCACTCCACTCTTCTCTCTGACAGACACAAACTGAAGATTGCATCTTATGCTTTGTCCGCTTTACTTCACCAAGTCGTAAATCGGAAATGCTTGTTATATCTGGAAGAAGACTATGTTCCAAGTTATTTTTGGTCCTTTGATACATGAGGACTTCATTCGTTTAAACTACGTATTTTATCGTAGAGCTTGGCACATTAGTTAGGATTGGTACTGGGGTGAGGCTGGTAATTTTGCTTGTTATTACAGTTGCCTAACACTTCCCATTCTAATGCCTGTTTTCAGCTGTGTATCGCTTTGCCAAACCTTAAATGTTTGGGCTGAAATTTTCCATGCCAGGTGTCTGCCTCAGGCAGAAATATTTCAGGAAGTTTCTTCCAAAATGGTACAGCTGTTTCTGAGAATGAGGTTAAAGAAAAGATGTTGTTTAGCCATATTGAAAAAATACTGGCGACTTTTTCCTGGAGAAGTTCAAGTGTTTTTACGCATAAAGCAGAAGTTTGAAGTTTGGGGTGACAGGAAAGTGGAGAGGGGGAAGCTGCCTTGCCATCAGTACTGTGTGTCTGCATAGAAATGTCCAAACTTTAAAAATTTCAAAAGTCTCCCTTTTTAACATATTCAGCAGGGAACTGTAGACTCAGAGTCTTGGGCTCTAACTTCTGCTGAAGTCCCTTTGCTTGTTTTTTTTCTACTCTTCAGGTGACTCTCTGGGACTAAAACCAGCCAGTAGGAAACATTAAGGAAAGAGACTTAAGCAGTGCTTGGACTACATCAAGCAAAGCCTAAATTCAGACATCATGGTTCTATGAGAATGGGGACCTCATTGGGTATGACCCATTTCCTCATTACCCTTTCTGCTCACCCAAATGTGCACATGCTTCTGTAGGGAACAATGAAGCAAGTTAGAACCACACTGGAGCCTGCAAGGTGACTCTTTGTTTCTTCCATCCATCCATCCGAGATGTGGACAAGGGAAGTGACACTGGAAACACTTGGGCACTGGTAACATGGACACGGGGAGCAGGAGCAGTCTGGGGCTGTCCATGGACACCCATTTGCTCACTGGCCAGGCCACAGAGGGCGGAGAACAGACCTTCCAAGGAGTCTGGGAGGGGATATGGAGATGTGGAAACCATCAGGATATGGGGACTGGAAGCCAGGCAGAAGGAGTAAGCAAGGCAAGCAGAACAAAAGGAGATGGAAACTGGGTGGCAAAACTAGGGGGGAAAGTCGAGAAAAAAAGAGAAAACTAAGAAAAAGGAAGCAGAATGGGATAACAGCAGAAAAAAAAGGTCGCTGGAGGGAAGGAGTTACAGGGAGAGCCGGAAAAGTCATCCTGAATATGGAGAACAGTAAGAGAGATGGGTGATCGAGATGAAGTATAGAGAGAAGCCTGGAGCAAAAGGGATCTTGGACCAGGTGCCAAAAGCAGGAGAGTGGCACACAGACATGGCGAAGGGGACCAAACTCAGGAGGATAGGATGGAAAGGGCTGTAGGTGCTCAGCAGTGTTTTCTCCAGGACCTGCAGCCAGACCAACGGCTATTGCAGGTGACAGCAAAATTCAAAAGGCCAGGACATGGGCTCAAGCACCATCTCACAATCTATCTACTTAATTGTTATTAATTACATTCTCTGACACGGTTTTGGTCTAAATACCAGTCTCCCAGACTGTTCCCAGGCATAATTTAGGGACAGCACAAGCCACAGATTGCTCACAGTTGTTGCTATAGATGAAGGCAACATTCACAGAGGTAAAAGACTATTTAGCTACACAGGCACAAATTGTGCCATGCCAGAGAATAGGCCTTGGTTCACATTATTTACTAGTATAGACATTGCCTAAGGCTATAACTGTACTGTTAAATGAAAAAGGGCCAGGGAATGACTCAAGTACTAAACTGCTGATTGTTCGTACAGATTAAGTTAGCTCACTCACAGCCTCAGTTTTGGACCACTAAGCCTAGGAAAAATCTAATTTAGAGGGGTTTTTGGTAGTGTGAATGTGAGCTATTTGGTGTCACTTGGCCTACGGGACAAGTCAGCAGGCTTTTTTACTTAGTGACATAAAGGTAGTATGATAAGAGAGATAGACAAAAATCCAACACTTCTGCAAATGAACCCACTGTAGAGAAAAAGAAAGATGAGTAAAATTGAAGTTAGCAAGACTGACAACACCTCGTAAAAAAAAAATTATAGTTTTGGAGAGTTAATGTCATGCTTCTGTTTTGGCTAACAAGTTGGATTAATAAGGAAAAGGCTTATTAAATAAAGGAGTTAGTTAAAACAAAAGCAATCCTAAGTGTACATTTTAACTGACAAAACCCAGGCAGGTCATTTTTGCTAGAAATAGAGGGAATCAAGGCACGTATCAACAGGTATTGTGCAGTGACAAAGTATCCCTTCAGCTGCCCTTGACACCAAACCACAAGTGACATATTGCTGTCTCTGGTTTTATAAATTGCCACTTTAAAATATGGCTAAGGATATCAACACCTGCTTAGCTGATCTTGTATTAAATCCAAGTAGAGGCTGTCAGAACTTCATTTCAGTGAAGGCAGGCCTATGCAGGAACTGAGGAGTGGCCTGTGCAAGCTTTTATGGCATACTAAATCAGTGTGGAAAACTTTCAGCCCACACTCCTCTTTTTGCCCACTGATATGAAGTATGTTTGGCAGATCAAAGCTAATATTAGAGGATGAATACTGATGTTTTTTTAGCAGATCAAATCTCACAGACCGGGATAAAAAAATATATAGTGTGCTCCTGAAAGCACAGGTACAGAAAAAAATGCCAGGGGGCATAGAGGAAATGATACATGTCAATACAAATAACTAGCACTCTGGTGAAATTCCAGCCCATGAACTTCATTAATTTGGTGGTAGCTTGCCAGGTTGCAAATCCCACCAACAGAAAATATAAGAAACAATAAAACATAGGATTCAGTCGCTGTCCGCTGAGCTTCTCCTCTTCTCAGTTTCCACTATTCCATTAAACCAGTTAACATACATATCTTGATCCTCATCCTGAGAAGTTATCATGAGATCTCAGCTTATACCGTAAGAATAATAAACAAAATGCACACTCTTCCTCAGATTTCAGTAATTTTCTGCAAAAACTAATACTATATTTAAGACAGCTACTAGCTAATATCACCCAGTCTCACTCAAACACCACAGAATTGTTAAAGTCTCAAGACGTGTCTAGAGACTACTATCACCTAAAACACTGAGTAAATTGAATGGTCTTGTTCTTACTGAATCAGCTAATTTTCTTCCTGATTTAAAGGGACAATTTGCACTGTGAAAGCTGTGATAAGTGTATAAGAGGAAAGGAAGAAGACAAGAAGGTACCACTCTATTGTTCTTGATTTTTTTTTTTTTGTTTAACTGTTAAGTATTAATAATTAACAAGTATTTCTAAGTCTTTCTTGCACTCAGGAGTCCAGACTTGGATGCAGCGCTCCAGATTTTGTCTCAAACACTCAGGGTAATATCTCTCATCCTGTAAGGATGTTCTAGGATGTTTCAATAAACAGTGGATACACGCATGTGGACAATTCAATGGAGCCATTCATCTCCTTTTGTAGGCTTTTGATTTGAATAGGTCTGATCTGAAAGTACTTGTTTCCTCCACTGACTGCAATGAAGGACTAAAACGACTAGCTCAGGTGAAGACGCCTACACTAGACTTCTTTCTTGTATGTAAACAGAAAGCTATATACACTGTGATTAATGAAACTCACGCTAAATGTAGAATAATCTCTAAAATATATGTGCATATAAACTTAGTGGGAGTTAAGGCTGCCCACTGATCCCCTCTCAGGAGGAGGGTACACACTTGCTGTGGGAAGGTGGGTGGGTGAAAGGAAAGTCACGGAGGTTGAGAAGTGGAATACCTGAGTGCTGTTTAGATGATATACAAATGAGTCAACTGATTGCTCCCTTGGTTTCCACGGCTTGCACTGGTGAGATAAACAGGCTAGTAAGCATAACGCTAAGCTAACCGCATATCTCACAATAACAATATGACTGTTTGCAAGTTTGCTTTGCCATAAAATAGACTCTTCATAACAATCACAGAGTAAATCTATAACTTACTAAATACTTCCAGTCACCGGGTCTTGGCTTCTGAAAGTGTCACAGGGAAACAAGGGACATCAAGAGAGACAACACAATGGGAGCTGCAAGAAAGAAGAACTTCTGAAAATCAGGCCATTTACTGAAGACAAAAAGGAGCTTGTGGTTCATCAGGTTTGTTTTCCTACTGTTGCAGACAGCCATATCATAGGATCTCCCTCATAAACTTACGAATATGCTTTTAAAGAAGAGTTGGCTTGCTTGTTTGACCACTCCGATATGTTTTGAAGCCTTGGTATTCCAGCAGCTAAAAACTTTCTTCTCATTTGCACATATTCCTGGCTATTTTACATGCACCTAGTTTTTATGCCAACATTGTCCCTTATAATAGCTTTTTCCCTTTCTGGCATGAAGTCCTTAACATATTTAGAGGCAGTAATCAAACCCTCATCTCAGTCTTCACTTCAGTAAGCTAAATATCACGCCTATTCAGTTTCTTCTCAGAAGAGGGATTCTGCTTTTCCCTAGGTGTCCTGTCTTTCCTGCTTCCTTCTTGTTTCAGCTTAACACATTTTTAAATATATGGATGGTCAAAACTGCAAATAATGTGAAGGAGGCCTCAACAAAGCCTCATCTGAGTCTCTGTACCTCTGATACAGTCTATATATCATATGTGTTTTTCAGTACCGAATCACATTGCTGTGATTAATTAGCATATCCTGTCTTCCCTCTTGGGAAGATGTCTTGCAGATGATAACACGAATTCTTAGAATCCTCTTCCTCCAAGTTTGCCAGTCTGTCAGCTCTGTCTGTATCATTTAATTTTGTTGCTAATGCCTCCTTATTCTGTATAATCACACACATTTTATCAACAGAGAGCACCAATTAAAATACGAAGTAAGACCAGTCTCAAGTTAGATCTTTGTTACACTTCTTGAGGAACCTTTCTGAAGTACATTTTTTCCCTTTTCAGCCCTACATGCTTAATTTCCTTCTTAACTGGTCCCTTCCCAAATTCTTAATCTTAACCATTAGTCCCTAGGTAGTTTAACCATATTCTCATTAACTCTGTCCACCTACTTGACAAATGTTCTCATTGTGTTACTCCTTCCCTGTTTCTTGCTGCGCACATTTCTGCCCTCTTGTTTTCCTTTATCCACTGTACTTAAATTAGCTGTTGAATTTCTGCAATTCTATCTCAGCCTTTTCTCATCGCTTCTCAATATCTAGTTATGGATTCAGACATTTCATTCCAAGCTATTAATACTGAACTTAATATTGTCAAACAACATATCTAATATATTCATTACTGAACAGTGCAAGACATTGATGAGCTTGTCCACAGGTTGCTGATGTTAATGGAAAGATTCCTTCCTGACTTCTATGGTCATTAGGATCAGCTGCACAAGACTAAAAGCAAACTGTCTCAGAAACTGTATATGGTAGTTCCAAGCAGTTCAGCCAAACCACAGAATAACCTATAACCCTCTGCTGTTTGGCTGGGTTGGAGATGTGCCCTGTATTTGTAATGACTGTATCAACATAAGCAACAGAAAAAAACCACAACATTAAAACCACTCCATTACATTTGATGTATAAATATCACACTCGGACTCTGCAGCACAACATAAAATGCAGTACACCAGTCTGACACTGAATCACAGAATGACAAAATTACAGAATAGTTGAGGTTGGAAGTGACCTCTGAAGCTCATCTGGTCCAACACCCCTGCTGAAGCAGGGCCACCTACAGCCAGTTGCCCAGAACCATGTCCAGATGGCTTTTGAATATCTCCAGGGACGGACACTCCACAACCTCTCTTGCAACCTGTGCCAGTGCTTGGTTACCCTCACAGTAAGGTGTCCTGTAGCATATTCCAGGATATCAGTATATTGTTATGACACCATTTCAGGAACCCTCCTTGTCTTTTCTCCTCTCAGGTTCTTTAAAAGAATGGGAATCACATCTCTCCAGATGTTCTGTATTTATACAGCATGCCAATTCAAAGTCCTAAGAAAGACTGCTGACAGTTTTGGTTTTGCGGTTTTGTGCATCTTTTTCTTCCCTTAAGACACATTATTAGGCTTTGTTGAATTAACAATGAAGACTGAACTTCTTCATCATTAAAGAGCTTTTAATGCCTTAATGTTCTCATGACATTCTTTATCATCTTATGTACAGCAACTCCAAACAAGCAGCAAGTTACATCTGTCATGAATTACCTGACTCAAACCTGCTAGCACATTCTGCACCACATCTGCTTTCTTCTCAGATAAAATAAGAGAAGTGATGAACAAGGGCAGTCCTTTCAGCTCCCTATCAGCATTGTAGCTCTCTAAGTCTTCCCAGGATTTCTTTTCTGTGATTGAGGTCTATGAGATAATCTTACTGGTATCATGTAAATCCTCTGAGCAAAAATGGGCATCAGACCGTTCCAATGAGATTCTCTTATTTTCCTCTGAGAGACAAAATTTGTATTGAAACCTTAATACAACCAATTGAAATCTTAACACAACCGGTAGAAATCTGAGAAGAAATTTTCATTTAAAAATAACGGTTGGTGAAAGTGCTTGCAAACCATAACATTTTATTTCACTCAGATTGTGCTCTCCTTTGAATAGACAAGCTCTAAGAAGTAGATCTTGGTAATTACTTCAGTATGAACCCTCCAAAGATAACCCAGAAATGAGTGACTTGCCACAATAGTCTTTCTTCTTGACCGTTACCATGGTGATGTTCCAATGGGAAAGCAACAGGAATCTGATAGTTACAGTTGTCATTTTCTGAGCTAGGAACAGAACTGGAGATCTGGAAAATATTGAAAAATCTACAGTACCACTCTGTCCCATGCTCCTCTGCAGAAACTAGAATGCTTTAGCTATGCTGTCTCTAAGCTACTTAGTATCATCTAGAGCTTAGTATTTTTATTTTCTTTTGGAATTTTGAAGATTTTTTTTTTTTGGTTGGCTGGATGGTTTTTGCCAACATGTAGTTGCATTCTGTCTGCTTGCATTTCTGCTATGTACCAAATTAGTGAGCTATGCTACACATGAGCAGTAATGTTCCTTTGGTGCTACAGAAACACTCAGACATACTGAATTTCAGTGACAAACACAGCAGTAATCACTCTATTCTTCACACAAGAGACAGAAGTGTGGGATGAAAAAGGTATTTGAAATATAACATTACTAATACAGAATTAATTGTATAAAATACAATGCAAATAATCTCTAAATAATACATCTCATTTCTCTATCCTGCAGTTCATATGGTCAGACTTATTTTCAAACTGGGTAAAAACAGCATTCTAACATTCTTTGGGTTCAATCCCATATGCCAAATTTCAGTCCAGAATGATTTCTTCACAAATAAGTTATAAATCCCTGAGAACAGGGGGATATAATGGAAACACTGACTATAATATCATAAATAAAAGCCTTCCTCTGAAGGATTTCCAAGATTTCCAGTTCATAAAAAGTTTAATGTTTCAATTGAGACTTACACCAAACTTCAAATAATGACACACTACAAATGACAGTAAGCAGTACAAACAAAGTAAATTTACTCATGACACATTGCTGGTAACTGTTCATGTTTCAGAAGTGAAAAACATCAAGCTAAAAGGCAGCATTATAGCCCATACCCTGTAAAACCACACATTTATTTCCAAGTAGGCTTCACTATAGCCGGAACTCAACCAATGCCATACTCTTTCCAGTAAGAATGTTTCTATTGTAAAAAAATAGCATATTTTTAACATCACTGTTCTTTATTTACAGAGATCATTTTACATTTAATTTTTCTGTCTCCCACAAGATAATGTTGTAAACATTTACCCTTGAATGCAAACCAGTTTTTCTTTCTTAGCCTCAGCCCACTGAAACAGCTGTTCCATTTGCATTTTCCTATGTTTCAAAGGCTTTACTAACTGAAGAAATATAGACGTACAGGAGAATGCGTATACTTGTTTCTGTTATGGAACTACTGATTTCTCTGAGGTGAAGCAGGGTATATGACTGAATCACTAGTAACAGTTTTCTGAAACTTTTACTTTCCATTCACTAGTACAAGGCAGGCTTTAATCATTAACACGCAGATGTCACTAGTACATATAGATTTTCAGCGGCGTGCAGGTTAAATTTTTGTTGTTAATGTGATCCTTCTTTTTTTGGCAAGGTCTAAACCAATGGACTTACAGTCTTTTGATGCTATGCTGTTTGTCTTTTACGATTTGGTACCATTCATATTTTGCCCTGCTACACTTACGAATATCATACTACATTCGGTTAAAATAGTCCAACTAAAGAAAAATGAATCTAAAGCATTTTCATAATGATTTGCAGCTTTGGATTTGGAAATAAAAAATCTGAACTCTTCCGCCTTGGCAGGACAGTGCTCAAATTTGTCTATCATCTATCTTAACCACAAGGCTGCTTTAAGATGTCAGTAGCGCAAATGCAGACCACAGTCCACTTCCCCATACTTCTTTCTCCTTCTTCAAGCACTTACTGGGGAGAGATAGTCAGTTAATTCTGAAGACCTACCCTTGACCACTGACAAGAGAGGAAATCCAGGGCAACAAGATCCTAATCCTGAGCATTTCAGCTAAATATCTAAGAAAGGTGGAGTGACTTCGGGCCTTGAACAAGAGCTGACTGAACTCAACCGGACAATTAGAGAGGCACTAGACCAACTTCCGAGGAGCGTCCCAACATTAAGAAGGTATTTCAACTCTGTGGTTACTACAGGTCATGCTGGAGTGTCACGCTGCCCCACTGGCTTCTCATTACTCCATCTTTCTCTGTTTCTGTTTCAAGTCCTCACAGACATTCATCCTGTTGTGGCTGACTGCCATTGAGAGGAAAAGGTCAATCATTATGCTGAAAGGTATTTCAAAACAGCACATTTAGCAGCTAAATTAAGTGGTCTGAATAGAAATGCAATGTACTTGCAGTCAGCTGGAAATTCCCTTTTCCCATTTTTTTCTTCCTTTTAGCATCTAAAAATTAAAAGTAACCGTTCTTCCCTTGAGATGTACAATGATACTTTACTGTTATTAATAGCCTTTTACCAATATCTTCAAGCAGTTACAGAAATCAGTGTTTTATAACCCTTCTGAGGTGCGCAAGTAAGATTTTTCAGAGCTCTGGCAAGAGGAGTTACTGCCCTTACTACCGTTGTTCTCAACTTTGCCATCTGTCTTCGGTCCTCGCCAATATCACAGAACGGCAAAACAGGATACGTATCTGTGTTTCAACTGCCACATTTTACAGTCCAGTTTATTAATGAGCAGCTACCTTCATTGTAGTTGAATCTCATATTCTGTACTGCAAACCATGGTGACTGACACATGGCTCATATCCTATCCTTCCTTGCCTGCTATTGGGGAATTAATCCTTTGAAAAGAGATAGCAAAAGCATCTGGGTGCTGTAATGCTTTAAGCTACCACAGCTAAATCTGCCAGTACTTATCTCTCAGAGCCCACATTGAGTTTAATGGGTTTTGGATTAGCCCTTAAATAAAGAAAATGTAGTACAGGGAATTTAATTGATCTGTCTGTCTGAGGTCACACAGTGACTGAGTGACAGAACTGGTGTAAAACAAAGGAGGAAGAATTGCCAGAATAAGAAAATGCAAAGGTAGTATATAAGCAATAGTTTATTTTCCAACTATATGAAGAGAACATTTGATAAGCTCTTTTTTTTTTAATTGACTTGGTTATACTTTTTTCATTTTTTTTTTTAACACACACAGAGCTAAAGTTTGCCCCTTAGTGAATAGGATCATTAACAATGTCATCGAGTTATCCATATGCTTAGATCCTTTTTTTCAGAACACAGAGAAGTTATGTGCAGCAGTAAGGAAAGGGTAAATACTACATCTGATTTTGGCCAAAGCTGAAACCCCTAACTGAAAGCTGAAGCACTAAAGCCTGCCCTTTCACAAAGATTTATCTTCTGCAACAACAGCAAAATTCTTACTTCTAGCCCTACGTCCCTTTCAAGTCATTTATAGAGCAAATATACCTCACTCTATTTCTGCTAAAATTATTTGCATTCAGAATATTCTTATTCTATTCTAAATTAAGGCATATGCTGCTGACAATTTAAATAAAAAGGTCTTCATCACTTAAATAGATCAAAGCAAATGTTCGCATATATAGATAAATGACTGTAGAGTTGCTTTTTCTCTAGCTGATCTTTTCTTCCTATGCGGATCAGATGTTTTGCCTCTGAGAACAGAACTTGTTAGGAACCCTAAAGTAAAAAAAGACAGGATATTTTTCAACAAGAGCCTCCTCTGACAAACATCTCAGAGTTTGTCTCCAAGGACTTTAAAAGAAAGGAAAGAATGAAGAACGGAAACCATAAAGCATGCATTACTGCTATCATCTAATTGCTGAATGAATAGCACGGTTGTTTAGTCTGATTGCACTAAGCTAGTTAGCCACTGCAAGCTTAATTGACAAAAAGGGAATCTACACAAATTATAGGGAAATTTAAGGACTAAAGGAATGTTTTGGTTCAGAGGTTTGCAATGACTATTGGCTTTGGTTCCTGGCACAGTTTGCCTTTGCCATATGAACTCTGCTGGGCTGGGTCAGCTCAAAGCTTTCCAAAAGTCTGAGAAGAGGACAGACTTCCTTGTCATCTGTATCCCATAAATAAATTAAAATGATGTTCTCCAGTTAGAGTTTGTTTCTTGGCAAGCTAATATGCAATCAGAGAAAGAAAAGCCTTTCATTTGTGGACTCCAACTAAAGGAAGGAAGCTTTTGTATGCGGATTCACCAGAGACCAAAATATTAAAAAGTGGAAGAGGAAAAACATATGTTGCAGTCCTCTGAAAAATAAGCAGATCAAAAAAGTGCTTTAGAGACATGCCCTCAATTGATGATGTTGAAAAACAAAGCATTCCTTTACGAGGACCAGTCAAAGTAGTTTCACCACCACCACTTTATTGCAGCATAAGAACAGGTTTCTCAAGCACTTTTTTTCTAATTCATACCCTCTATACAGAAATGGCAAAAAAATTAAACAAGCCTAACATGCCAGGTTCCAGTGGGCTCACTTTTCTCTCTCTTACCATATTGCAGAACGTATGTATAAGTGTGTAGAATGACAGGGATATGGATCTCGCTTCCCTGTTATTTGTATGACATCACAGTCAAGAAGTAACCACAGCAAGCATGAGCAGTGACATGAGCATATTCAGTGTAGCCTTCTGAATGCTCTCAGTCACAGAAAACATTGCAGCACAACAGCTACACTTCTCGTCTTGCAGCCTACTGCAAAGTTCCATTGGACTCTCCTTCCTTGTTGCTACTTGCATTCAGGCTCATCTCTCATGTCCTCAGACTATTTCTTTCAAATTTTCTTGCACTCTTTGCTTCACTGAAGTGAACTTTCAGTAGCTATTAATGCCCTAGTTAAATCTCTGTGAAACCTGATTACACTAACCAACATAAAGACATCTCAATATTTTCCTCACTGAATGATTAAGAAAAAAAATGAAAGAAGAAACACGGCAAAAGGCTGCAGTTAGATACATCATATCTCTAGAGAGACTTCTGCGAGCCTCTGATCTTTCTGGAAAGCATAAAGACTCCACTCTCAGGACTCTCTTCCCTGTTTTGGGGACCCCCTGTGCCTGGCAAAGCTGATCAAGGGACCTGCTCTCCACTGCCCAAAGTGGCAATACCTATGTTACAGATGCTGCATGCAGGGTGGGAGGTGAGACAGGGACTTAACAGAATAAGTCACACAAATAACAGAAATGCTTAATGGTTATTGAATTATAATGCCAAGATAGTCTTTTGCTCTGTCTAGAAAATGAATTTAAGCTTTGCCAACAAATGAGCTGTTGAGTTGCAGTTCCAGCAGCCCTTTGCAAATATAGCCATACCAGCCACACCAATAAGCCATTCTAAATATCAACAGGCTTTGAGATCTGTTGCTCTAACGTCTGTATCAACTGCCATAATATACCTCTAGGGATAATTATTATTTGAATATTGGCTGCATCTTATTTGGATTTGTTTTATCAGCTCAAATTTGGAGCATCTTTGAACTATGTTATAAGATGCATTACAGAAAACTGAAAATTAAATCAAATCAAATTAAATTAAGATCCTATTAAACTTAAGTTAATGGAAAATGCACTACTGACTTTACTCAGATCTCAACGTGACCACAGATGTCTTATTTTCTTTCCAAATTCTATCGCTGAAAAAATTTAGTTACTATTTCTCTTTCTTCCCACAAACCAGAAATAACAATCAAAGTATAATGATTATAACCAGGAACTGACTCTATGAACACAATGAATACAAAACTACAGAATTTTACTTTCCTATATTCTTGTTTACTGGCCTTCACAGGTATATCCATATCAGTTTTCCTCTCTATCTCATGTTGAGACAATTGAAATTTAAATCTTTATATGTGCCAGAATCTTTCTATGTAAATTGTTTGTCTTTGAAATAACTTGTGTTCATTTCAACAAAGTTTCAATGGCATAAGAAAGCATAGTTGAGAAGGATCAGGTATTGAAACTGAAAGCAATTAGCTGTAGGTGCTGCCTTCCCGTATGTCTTACAGAGCACCAAGCACATATTCTGCACTTAACGAGGAAGAAACAATAATTAATCTTAGGGTTATGGGAAGATACAATCTAGGCAAGAGCTTAATGCATTTGAACCACTGCTCCTTATTCTTGGAACAGGAAATTGGATTTCTGTTTCTCATGTGGAGAGGATCTTAAATAAACTCTGGCCGAGGCTGTGGAGTCAATAACACTTCTCAGGGAACTAAAAGTAGCGCTGATGATGCTAACGCTTTTAAGAGAAGGGTCTGATGCAGACATTCAGGGTTAGGGTATATTTCCTGTGCTGCACAACACCATTTCCTCGTGTGTCTACTCTGACTGCAGTTGTCTGACTTCATCCCTCAGCAGTAGCTTCTTTAAGATGTCCTGGTTCATGATCTCAAAGGTTTGGGGCTGAAAGCAAGGTTTTTAGGGTTTTCTGTGGTATTTTGCTGTGCTCTGGGTGCCACTGTGTGCTATCTTCATGAGAGGGTACTTTGTACTTTTAGGTGTGACATCTCTCAGACTCAAAATCACTTCTGCTTTCAACTCTCACCTCAACGGTGCTAAAACCCTTTTGCTCCAAATCTTGTAACCAATATTGTACTGCAGGGTTTGACTGAAGGCTAATTTCACCTTCCCATG